>TARA_R110002033_G_scaffold65101_6_pt1 | contig 13737 bp, 9 predicted proteins | sample TARA_R110002033 | Tara Oceans TARA_R110002033 (sample SAMEA4397051) | marine metagenome | biome: Polar Biome; feature: [SRF] surface water layer (ENVO:00010504); material: water (ENVO:00002006), including particulate matter (ENVO:01000060) such as... | depth 5 m
ATTAGAGTTGATTCAATATTAAAATTAACTGTAAATAATATAATATTTCCACATCCGGAAGGTCTAATCACAATATTCGCAGTGATAAAATGTCGAATGATCAAGTGACCATTCTATAATCTCATATAATTTAGTATTTAAAGAAAGGTATATTTAAGAAAGAATAGAATTTATTGTATAATTTATGTAAATAAGCGGTAATTTGTAATTATTGAGATTTTAGCATGAATTTTGACTAATTTTGCAGACTATTCTGCAATTCCTACTATTTTATTTGTAGAGATTATTAGAGCCAGGCTTTAATTTAAAGCAGCATTATTTTTATAACTACAATGGCTTTTTGTCATTCAATTTTCACTGAAACTCATTTTTAGAGTTTTTTAAGCAAGAGTATGGCTTTTCAACCACTTATTTGCACAGTGCGCTAGATTCGATTTTAGCAATTAAACATCAATTTTCAGTTTCGTTTTATATTCTAAAGTAGGATAGGACAAACTAAATTTATTATTGCAAACAAATTTTGTTTGTAGTTAACTTTATTTAATTATTTATGAATAAACTATTATCTTTTTTAGAACAGAAGTATAATTTTAAAACTGATTTCACGAAGTCGGTGGCACTGCCTAGTCTTACAATTATCATTATTATTTCGCTTTTTTGCGGATTTTTCTCTGTAGAGGCTGAAGCGTTTTTTAATGTAGTAAAAGGGGTGATTTTTAGAAACTTAGGTTGGTTATATGTTTTAATTGTTACTGTATTTGTGATATTCTTAATTGGTCTAGCAGTAAGTAAGCTAGGTAAAATTAAATTAGGAGCTGACGATACCAAACCTGAATACTCTTTCTTCTCATGGGTAGCGATGCTTTTTGCCGCTGGTATGGGAATTGGTCTAATGTATTTTGGTGTTGCAGAAACGATGGCTCATTTTGCTAATCCTGCAATTAGTAATCTTGATGTAAGTTTAAGAGCAAAGGAGGCACAGCTATATACATTCTTCCATTGGGGTTTTCATGCATGGTCAATTTATGGTGTAGTGGGATTATCGATGGCATACTTTGCTTACCGCCATAATTTACCAATTGCAATTCGAAGTGGTTTTTATCCAATGTTAAAAGACAAAATACATGGGCGTTTTGGAGATATTGTCGATGTTTTTGCTTTGTGTAGTACCTTTTTTGGTATTGCTACTACCTTAGGTTTTGGTGTTTTACAATTAAGCGCAGGACTTGAAAGCTTAGGTGTAATTCCCAATACTAGTTTTGAATACCAGGTGGGAATTGTAGTTGTCGTTATGTTGATTGCAATAATTTCTGCTACTAGTGGATTAGGAAAAGGAGTTAAAAAATTAAGCGAAATCAACATTATAATGGCTGGTGCGTTAATGCTTTTCGTGTTAATTGCTGGTCCTACGATTTATATTTTAAGTACACTAACAGAAGGAATTGGACATTATGTAAGTAATTTTATGTCCCTGACTTTTAATACTTATGCTTTCGAAAAAGACAGTCAAGAGTGGTTTTCTAATTGGACTATATTATATTGGGCTTGGTGGATTTCATGGGCTCCTTATGTAGGTTTATTTATCGCTAAAATTTCTAAAGGTAGAACAATACGCGAATTTATATTAGCAGTTTTATTTATTCCGGCATTGTTTAACTTTGTTTGGATGACGATCTTTGGTAGTAGTGCCATTTGGATTGATGAATATGTAGCTAATGGTGCTTTGAGCGAATTTGCAAATAATCCTGATACATTATTGTTTAACTTCTTTACTTATTTTCCATTAACGAGTTTATTAAACGTACTTTCAATCGCTATAATATGTGTATTTTTTATTACATCAGCAGATTCTGGAATATTTATAATGAACGGTATTTCGTCAAAAGGAGCTACCGATTCTCCTAAATGGCAAAATGCTTTTTGGGGAGTACTGCTTACCGTAGTATCGTTAAGTTTGCTACGCTCTGGAGGATTAGCTTCTTTACAAACTATGACGCTAGTCACCGCCCTGCCATTCGGAATCATAATGTTACTACTTTGTGTGAATTTATGGAAAGCATTATCGGCGGATAACGAATACAGTATGACCAAGTATTCACACGGAAGTTTGAATTGGAATGACTATCACTGGAAAGTTCGTTTGCAAAAAATTCTGACTTATTCACAAAAGAAAGACATTAGAAAATTTTTGAATGATACAGTACGCATCTCATTTGAGGAATTAGTAAGCGAATTAGAAAAGAACCAAATTGAGGCTAGTATTGTTTATCACACGACGCCAAATAATTCTATCGAACTTGTCATCAAACACGAGCAATTACGTGATTTTGTCTTTGGTGTTATGGCACAACCGCAAACAGTATCAGAAACCTTAGTCAATGAGTTAAATATGCCTACGATTGATTCTGAAACGATGTTTTTGCCTATAACATACTTTGGTGATCATCGAATGGGATATGATATCCAGTACTTAAGTAAAGACGAAATAATCTCTGACGTTTTAAGAGAGTACGAACGTTTCCTAAACTTAGGTTCAGATGGGACACATGATTTATTTGTAAAGCCAACAGTTAGCGAATAACAAGAAGGCTATTTATTTATTACAAAAACTGCAATCAAGTATTGCAGTTTTTTTTTGCTCTGTTTTTAACGAATAGTAGAGTTGTGAATAAGTATTGTAAATCTATCTGATTATCGTTAATGCTAGAGTAGTGGTAGGCTATATTTCGAAAGTAAATGTGCTAAAAAGTAAAAACCGCACTCAAATTAATGAGTGCGGTTTTTTAAACAAATAAAATTGAACTAAAAACAATCTTTATAATGCTAGAAACAGTATTCGTTTTTAGCAACTAGTTTAGAAGTAATCGTTTCTTTTAAAGCTACAACATTTGGCATGTTAGTATATTTAGTAAAACGTCTTAATCCCATAAGCATCATGCGTTGTTCGTCTCCTTCAACGAAAGAGATGATCGCTTCTTTACCTTTTTGAGTAACAATATCTACTGCTTGGTACAAGTATAATCTTGCCATTGCAATTTGCTCTTCAACTTTATCTTCGCCTTCTTTTTTAGCTAATTTTTCAGTTCTAAGGATCGTGCTTTCTGCCATGTAAATTTCGATTAACATGTCTGAAGCCGACATTAGAATTTGTTGGTGTGAGTCTAATTCAGTTCCGAATTTTTGAACTGCACTACCAGCAACCATCATGAAAGCTTTTTTCAATCTAACGATTAAGTCTTTTTCCTCAGCAAATAATTCAGAGAAATCAGGTGTATCAAAAGATGGTATTCCCATTAATTCTTCACCAACTTTTGTAGCAGGTCCTAATAAATCAACGTGCCCTTTCATTGCTTTTTTAATCAACATTCCTACAGAAAGCATTCTGTTGATTTCGTTTGTACCTTCATAGATACGAGCGATACGAGCATCTCTCCAAGCGCTCTCCATTGGCGTGTCTTCTGAGAATCCCATTCCACCAAAGATTTGGATACCTTCATCAGCACAGTTTTGAACATCTTCAGATACTGCTACTTTTAAGATAGAGCACTCAATAGCGTACTCTTCAACCCCTTTTAATTCGGCATCTTGATGTGTAGATCCTTCAGCTTCACGTGCTGAGATTCTATCTTCAATATCTTTTGCAGCTCTGTACGTAGCACTTTCACCAGCGTAACAGCTCGTTGCCATTTCGGCTAATTTAGAACGGATAGCTCCAAATTGAGCAATAGGCGTATTAAATTGTAATCTTTCGTTAGCGTAAGCTGTTGCATTAGTGATTACTCTACGTTGTGCATCAAGACAAGCTGCAGCAAGTTTAATACGTCCAACATTTAAAGCATTCATCGCAATTTTGAATCCATTTCCTCTTTCTGATAACATATTCTCAACTGGAACTTTAGTTTCATTAAAGAAAACTTGACGCGTTGAAGAAGCTCTAATTCCTAATTTGTGTTCTTCTTCGTTCATCGTAATTCCATTCGCAGGATCGTTTTCTACAATGAAACCAGTAATATTTTTATCATCACCAATTCGTGCAAAAACGATAAATACGCTACAGAAACCTGCATTCGAAATCCACATCTTTTGACCTGTGATAGAGTATGTTTTACCATCTTCAGATAAAACGGCTTTAGTTTTTCCTGAATTAGCATCTGATCCAGCACCTGGCTCCGTCAAACAGTATGCACCAAACCACTCACCAGAAGCTAATTTAGGTACATATTTTTGTTTTTGTTCTTCGCTACCGTACAAAGTAATTGGCATAGTACCAATTCCTGTATGTGCTCCAAAAGCAGTCGAGAATGATCCCGTTGCTCCAGAGATGTAATCACAAACTAAAACAGTGTTTACAAATCCCATTCCCATTCCGCCGTAAGCTTCAGGAACAGCTACACTTAAAAAACCTAAGTCACCTGCTTTACGCATTGTTTCTTCAGTTAAAGCATAATCTTTCTTTTCAAAACGGTCTTTATTAGGCCATAATTCTTTATCAACGAACTCTTTTACAGAGTCACGCATCATTATTTGTTCTTCATTGAAGTCTTCAGGAGTGAAGATATCTTCGCACTTTGTTTCTTTTACAAGGAATTGACCTCCTCTGGTTACGTCGCTCATGACTTTGTTATTTTAAATTTTGAATTATAAATTTTAAATTATTTTATATTGTCTTCCTGAGAAGTTTTAATAATTTTTGTAATTATGTTTATTATATGTTCAATTTCAATCAAATAATTTTTTGTTGAAATTGATGTCAGATCTGACTTGTCAAGTAGGCGTAACCAATATTTAGTTTCTCTTGCTTCTTTCGATGCAATAGCCATTTTATGAACAAAATCTTTTCTTGATTGTGCAGCAATTGCTTCCTCGACATTAGCTCCAATACTTGTTGCTGATCTAAGGATTTGTTTCGAAATAATGAATTCATTCTCTTTTTTAAGTTCAATGAATAGTTGAATTATAGTTAGTGCAAAATCAAAAGTTTTTGTAGCAATTATATTCTCTTTCATCCCATTTAAAATTTAAAATTCATCATTTAAAATAAATTATAGAAGCTCATAAACCCCAGCACTTCCTTGACCTGTACCCACGCACATTGTAACGATTCCGTATTTGTTACCACGGCGTTTCATTTCATCAAATAATTGAACTGAAAGTTTAGCACCTGTACATCCTAATGGGTGACCCATCGAAATCGCTCCACCGTTTACATTGATGATATCTGGATTTAAATCTAATTCTCTTATTACAGCTAATGATTGAGAAGCAAAAGCTTCGTTCAATTCGATTAACTCGATATCATTAATTGATAAACCTGCTTGCTTTAATACTTTCGGAATTGCTTTTACTGGTCCAATACCCATGATTCTAGGTTCAACACCTGCTGAAGCAAAGTTTACTAATCTCGCAATTGGCTCTAGGTTTAATTCTTTCACCATTTCCTCGCTCATAACAAGTACAAATGCAGCACCATCACTCATTTGTGAAGAGTTACCAGCTGTTACACTTCCACCAGCTTCAAAAACAGGTCTTAGTCCTGCTAAAGCTTCCTTAGAAGTTCCAGCTCTTGGTCCCTCATCTTTGTTTACAATATAAGATTTGGTTTCTTTTTTGCCATTTTCATTGATAAACGTTTGTTCTACCGTAATAGGAACAATTTGTTTGTCAAATCTACCTTCAGCTTGCGCTTTCAAGGCTTTCATATGTGAATTGTAAGCAAACTCATCTTGATCTTCTCTTGAAACTTTAAACTGTTGTGCTACTGCTTCGGCTGTTAAACCCATTCCCCAGTAGTAGTCTTCGTTTCCTGCTTTGGCAACAGCATAATCCGGAGTTGGTTTATAACCTCCCATTGGAATAAAACTCATGCTCTCAGCACCACCTGCAATAATACAGTGCGCCATTCCCGACTGAATTTTGGCTGTAGCCATACCAATCGTTTCTAAACCAGATGCACAGTAACGATTTACGGTTACTCCAGGAACATCCTCTACTTTTAATCCCATTAAAGAGATCAAACGAGCAACGTTAAGCCCTTGTTCTGCTTCAGGCATCGCGTTTCCAACCATTACGTCGTCAATACGTGTTTTGTCAAAATCAGGCAGTTCATTCATCATGAATTCGATGGTTTCTGCTGCTAATTCATCAGGTCTTTTAAATCTAAAAACTCCTTTTGGTGCTTTACCAACTGCAGTTCTGTATGCTTTTACTATATAGGCTGTTTTCATAATATTGTTTTGAATTTTGAATTATAAATTTTAAATTATCCGTTGAATTTCAAATAGTTCGAAACATTTAAAATTCAACATTTAAAATTTAAAATAATTAATTACGTAGCGGTTTCCCTTTGGTTAGCATAAATTGGATTCTTTCTAATGTTTTTCTTTCTGTACACAATGACAAGAAAGCTTCACGTTCCAGATCCAATAAATATTGTTCGCTCACCAATGTTGGTTCAGATAAATCACCACCAGCCATAACATACGCTAGTTTGTTAGCAATTTTCTTATCGTGCTCTGAGATGTATTTACCCGCTTCCATCTGGTCTGTTCCTACTAAGAACATTCCTAAAGCTTGTTTTCCTAATACACGAACATCTGTTCTACGAATCGGCTGCGTGTAACCTGCTTCGGCCATTAGTAAAGCGTGTTTCTTCGCTTCGGCAATTTGGCGATCTTTATTCACTACGATGACATCTTTACCGTGTTGTAACAATCCCGTATCAAATGCTTCGTATCCAGATGTAGATACTTTTGCCATAGCAATAGTCAAGAAATATTCTTGTAACACATTAAGCTCAACATCATTTTTATGGAATAAGTCTGAGGCACGTAATGCTAGTTCCTTAGAACCACCACCACCAGGAATAACACCTACACCAAACTCAACTAATCCCATATACGTTTCTGCAGCAGCTACTACTTTATCAGCATGTAAGCTCATTTCGCATCCACCTCCAAAAGTCATTCCGTGAGGAGCCACTACTACTGGAATAGAAGAGTAACGTACACGCATCATGGTGTCTTGAAACATTTTGATGGCCATATTTAGCTCATCATATTCTTGCTCCACGGCCATCATAAAGATCATACCAATGTTAGCACCTACAGAGAAGTTTCCGGCTTGATTACCAATAACTAAACCTTGATATTCCTTTTCGGCTAAATCAATGGCTTTATTGATCGCTTGTAAAACGTCACCACCAATAGTATTCATTTTTGAAAGGAACTCTAAGTTAATGATTCCATCACCTAGATCAGTGATTACACCACCACTGTTGCTCCATATTTTTTTGCTTTCGCGAATGTTGTTCAGAATAATAAAATCATCTTGTCCAGGAACTTTAACTTGTGCTTTTACAGGAATGCTGTAAAAGTGCGTTGCTCCATCTGCAACAGTGTAGAAGCTTTTGTTTCCAGCAGCTAGCATTTCTGTTACCCAAGCAGCTGGCTCTAAACCTTCTGCTTTCATAATTTCAATACCTTTTTCTACTCCAATGGCATCCCAAATTTCGAATGGTCCGTTTTCCCAACCAAAACCAGCTTTCATAGCATCGTCGATTTTGTATAACTCATCTGAAATTTCAGGAATTCTATTCGAAACATACGCAAACATTCCAGAAAAACTTTTTCTGTAAAATTCACCTGCTTTGTCTTTCCCTTTTACAAGAACTTTAAAGCGGTTGATAGGTTTGTCAATTGATTTAGTTAATTCAAGTGTAGCAAAAGAGGCTTTCTTAGCAGCTCTATATTCTAAGGTATCTAGGTCTAAAGTCAGAATTTCTTTTCCTACTTTTTTGTAGAAACCTTGTCCTGTCTTGCTTCCTAACCATTTATTCTCCATCATTTTGTTTACAAACTCAGGAAGTTTAAACAAGTCGTGTTGTTCATCGGTAGGGCAGTTTTCGTAGATTCCGTTAGCTACATGTACTAGAGTATCTAATCCAACAACGTCTACAGTTCTAAAAGTAGCCGACTTAGGTCTACCAATTACTGGTCCAGTCAATTTATCTACTTCTTCAATAGTTAATCCCATTTCTTTAACCAAATGGAACAAACTTTGGATTCCGTAAATTCCGATACGGTTTCCAATAAATGCTGGAGTATCTTTAGCAACAACCGAAGTTTTTCCTAAAAATTTCTCTCCGTATATAGTAAGGAAGTCCAAAACTTCAGTTGAAGTTTGTGGTCCAGGGATAATTTCAAATAATTTTAAATAACGCGCAGGGTTAAAAAAGTGTGTTCCACAAAAGTGTTTCTGGAAATCTTCACTTCTTCCTTCACTCATAAAGTGAATAGGAATCCCTGAAGTATTAGATGTAATTAACGTTCCCGGTTTACGGTATTTTTCCACTTGTTCAAAAACTAGTTTCTTAATATCTAGTCTCTCAACAACTACTTCAATAATCCAGTCCACATCAGCAATTTTTGCCATGTCATCAGTAGTGTTTCCAGTCTTGATACGATTGGCAAACTTTTGACTGTAAATAGGAGAGGGCTTCGATTTCAAAGCATTCATCAAATGCTCGTTAACTAAACGATTGCGAACGACTTTACTCTCTAATGTCAATCCTTTTTTAGTTTCAATCTCAGTTAGTTCTCTTGGAACGATATCAAGTAGTAAAACTTCGACACCAATGTTGGCAAAATGGCAAGCAATTCCCGAACCCATAATTCCGGATCCGATTACTGCAACTTTTTTAATTGTGCGTTTCATACGTAGTTTTTATTTGTTTTTATTAAAAATGTGAATTGCCGGACTGATTATTTAAAATCGTAGAGCTACTTCACGTTATTTGTTTATTAGAAAAAGGAACGATAGAAAATTTACTGTTGCTCAATTTTTAAAGCTTCTTCTTCAACATCGCTGCTAATACTGAAAATACTCTTCTCAGCAATTAGTTCATTTATAACATCAGCTACTTCTACAAAGTGTTGTAGCTTTTCTTCAGATATATTTTCTCTTACAGCCTCATTAAATTTAAGTACGGTATTTTTAGATAAATCTCTTTTCTCTTTTCCAAAAGGGGTTAAGTAGATTAGAACACCACGACCATCTTCAGGATTTTTTTTTCTGACAATTAGGCCTTTGTCTTCCATCGATTTCAGGGTACGTGTTAAGCTTGTTGCTTCCATTCCCATTTTTGGTCCTAATGCAGTAGATGGTGTACCTCCTTCTTTGTCAATACTCAACAGTGCAAATCCTGTTGCCATGCTAGCGTCGTATTTAGAGGCTTCTTCATTATACATTCTGGCAACGGCTTGCCAAGTGGCTCTTAGTATGTAATCTATTGTTTTGTCTTTCATATCTTTCGCAATCGATTTCAAATATACAAAAAAATATACTATGCACGCATAATAAAATTGTTTTTTTTAGTTCGATACTTAAATTACGATCAAAAACTTTATCGTATAGTATTCTCAATTGGTAACACTTGAGAGTCGTAAGTTCGAAATGATATTAGGATTTAAATAAAGACTACTTATTTAAATCCACTGTTAACTAATTATCAAATTATTACTTATAAAAAAAGTCAAAAAAAAACCACGAAAATAATTTCGTGGTCTTTCATTTGGTTGTGGTTAGTTATAAATTTTTTGGTATAAATTTTCGTATTGCTTTAAAATTATTTTTCGTTTTAATTTCAATGTAGGAGTCAATTGCCCTCCTTCTATAGACCAAATTTCTGGTGTAAGTTCGAAGCGCTTAATTTGTTCCCAATGTCCAAACTTAGTGTTTATTTGATCAATTTCTTCTTGGACCCGTTTAATAACTTTATCGTTACTTGCAATTGCAGTATATGTAGTCCCAATATCAAATTTATGAATAGCTGCCCATTCCTTAATGAAATCAAAATTAGGTTGAATTAGAGCTGCAGGCATTTTTTGTCCCTCTCCAATAACCATAATTTGCTCGATAAAACGAGATTGCTTCATCAAATTTTCTATAATTTGAGGTGCGATATATTTTCCACCAGAAGTTTTAAACATTTCTTTCTTACGGTCGGTAATTTTTAAGAAACCATCTTTGTCAAATTCACCTATATCTCCTGTATGGAAATATCCGTCTACGATTACTTCGTTAGTTAATTTCTCATCTTTAAAGTACCCCATCATTACATTAGGTCCTTTGCAAAGAATTTCACCATCTTCAGCTATTTTAACTTCAACTTCACTAATTAATTTCCCTACAGTTCCAACTCTAAAACCTTTGTTTCTCAAGTCGTTTACTGAGATTACTGGTGAAGTTTCTGTTAATCCATATCCTTCCATCACTGGAATTTCTGCTGCAGCAAAAACGCGAGATAGCCTTGTTTGTAAGGCAGCGCTCCCTGAGACCATCAATTCTAACTTACCACCTAAACCTTCTTTCCATTTACTGAAAATTAATTTTCTAGCAATTTTCAATTGAAATTCATACCAAGCGCCATTTGCTCCGTATGGTTCATAACGCAATCCTAAATCTATTGCCCAGAAAAACAACTTCTTTTTGATTCCAGTTAGTTCAGTTCCTTTGGCATAAATTTTATCATAAACTTTTTCTAGTAATCTTGGAACAGCTGTAATTACAGTTGGTTTTACCTCTTTTAAATTATCGCTAATTTTTTCTATTGACTCTCCAAAATAAATTGAAACACCATAATATTGGTATAAATAAAGAATCATACGCTCAAAAATATGGCATACAGGTAGGAAACTTAAAGCAACACTATTTCCTGCTTCAAATGGAATTCTTTCAGCACTGTTTAATACATCTGATACAATATTTTTATGAGATAGCATAACTCCTTTAGGACGGCCTGTTGTTCCTGAAGTATATATAATGGTTGCTAAGTCATCCGTTTTTACAGTTGCTTTACGAGCATCTACCTCATTTTGGTTGCTCTCGTCAGCACCTAATTTCAGGAGTTCAGTCCAATTTGTACAACCAGGAATTACATCAAAACTGAAAACTTCCTTTAAATGAGGAGTTTTATCTTTGATCATATTCACCTTGTCTAATACTTCTTTATCAGATACAAAGCAATACGTCGCTTCTGAATGATTTAAAATGTACTCGTAATCTTGCTCTGAAATGGTAGGGTAAATGGGAACAGTTTGAGCTGCGGTTTGTAAAGCTCCTATATCAATGATATTCCATTCTGTTCTATTTGTTGAAGATATAATAGCGATTTTATCTGCTTTTGTAACTCCCATTTTTAATAGAGCTCTTGAGATAGTATTAGCTTTCGCGATGTACTCTTGTGTTGAGGTCTTCACCCAAACGCCGTCAACTTTACTGACTAACGCATCTGGAATTGAAGTATATTTATCTTGTTGATAATAAGGAAAATCAAAAAGTCTTGTAATTTGAGTCATTATATAATGGTATAGGATTGTACCGCAAATTAAATAAAAATTAATTGTAATTATATAAAATCAAAAATTAAATAGAAAATTTTGCCAAATTTACAGACATTTTACGAAATCGTTTTCTTTAATGTGGTATTTCGATCTAAATTGACTCTAAATCAAGTGTTATTATTAAAAAAAGATCGTGTCGTCAATCCTTTTAAAGTGCATTGTAACATTTTGCAAATACTCGATGCAGGAGCGTGCGGAATTTGAGTATTTTTGGAGTAGCGCAATATTATGCGAAACGATAGTTGCATTAAAGCTTTGTGTATTGCGTAACTGTCGTTATAGAGCGGTTTTTTTCAAAAGAAATTACGATTAAACCGCCAACTTTTGTAGTTTTTGTTGGCAAAATCCAACTTTTTTGCTTTTTTTTTCAGGTCTAGCCTCCAAGTTTCCGCTGGCGAATTCCAACATTCAGTTTTTGTTTTTTAGAATTCAATTTTCCAACTTCAGTCGGAGTATTCAAATTATACGGTTTGCTTCGCATATTCGATATCGCTCGAGTCCGCTGTCAAAATTCAACCTTTAAGCCTCAATATTAAACACTTTATAAATAAGTACCTACTTTCGTGCTATCGCTTTCCGTATTATTTTTTATGTAAATTGTAAGCTATAGTTTATTTTGTATGTAATTGGCATATTAATTTGCAAAAAGCCCATTTTTTGAAACCTCAGAAGTTATATCCATAATAAATAAAATTAAATCTGCTTGCTGTTTTGATTTAACGATTAAATTTTCTCCTTCAAAAATTACAGCATCTCTCGTTTTAAGATCTGTATTGTTAGACAATTCTAAGTCGCCTTTAAATACATAAAGATAACCTACTTGATTAGCAGTTAATTTAGGTAGTTTCACGTCTATATTGTCTTGTAATCTGGCATCGAATACTTCGATATCTGAGTTGATTTTTAATGGCGCATTGGATGTTTCATTGGCTCCAATTAATCGCCACTTATTAAAACTATACGTGTCTTCAAAATGATGAAACTGCACTTTAGGCTGTAATTCATCTTTTCGTGGTCTCATAAATATTTGAAGCATTTCTGTAATTTCTCCTTCTTTTGGTACAGCTTCTTCATGATAAAATCCTGAGCCAGCATTCATCATCATTAAATACTGATTGTTTATTGCTACATTATTGCCATCACTATCTTTATGTACCATTTCTCCTATTCTTACATACGAGAGAATTTCATCGTTTTTATGCAAATGCATCGGTATAACCATTTTACCTTCTAGTGTAGCATGATCTACTCTTCCTAATTGATATAGTCCATGATCGTTATGGTTTGGTAACGGATTACCTATTTCAAGCAAGCGGATTATAAATTTGCCTCTATCTATTATTTTTTGCTGTGATGCGGGAATGATTTTAATCATATCTATTAATTTTTTAAAAAGGTAGTTATTAATACAACAACTACCTTTTGTAATTTTGATTTATTTATTAACTGCTTTTTGGGCTGCTGCTAAGCTGTTGAATAAATGTCCGTAGGCCTGTAAATGTTCGGCATACAAACCTCCTAAAGCTTGACCAGTTGGATTACGCCAATCTTTTTGTAATTCTGCAGAGACAGACATCCAACTTGTTACCTTTGCGCCCGCTTGTGTAAGTCTAGCCACCGTAGTGGTTTGTGCAATTTCACTCCAAGTACCAGATGAATCTATTACTGCGTAGACGTCATAACCTTCGGCTAATGCAGATAAGGTTGGAAAAAGAACACAAACATCTGTAGATACTCCTGCAATAATAAGTTTTTTTCTTCCTGTAGCTTCAACAGCTGCTTTAAATTCTGTATTATCCCAAGCATTAATTTCTCCTCCTCGAGAAATATATGGAGCGTCTGAATGTAGCGCTGCTATCTCTGGTAAAAGTGGACCATTAGCGCCATCTTCTGCACTTGTGGTTAAAATGGTAGGTAAATTAAATATCTTTCCTATTTTAGCAATAGCTAAGGCATTGTTTTTCCAAGTTTCCGGACTCATATCTCTTACACATTGTGCTAATCCTGTTTGATGGTCTACTAATAATAAAGCTGCGTTTTCTGAATTCAGTGTTTCAAATTTAAAATCTTTCATTGTTTTATAAGTTTTAATGTTACTATTTTTTTTTGTTGAATAGAAATGTACTTCCTTTCAATAAACTCGCATTTCTAATTATTTAGAAATCGGTTACTATTAAAAGCACATCTTTTTTATTTATATGGATTATTATTTTAAAAGCTTAGGAAATCGTAGTGTGGTACCAGCGTACAATAAGACAGATACAAGTATTCCTGCAAAAGGAAATTTGCCAGCAACAACCTCTGCAACGATAACCCCTCCTACAAAGGAGCATAATAA
>TARA_R110002033_G_scaffold171159_1_pt1 | contig 13720 bp, 14 predicted proteins | sample TARA_R110002033 | Tara Oceans TARA_R110002033 (sample SAMEA4397051) | marine metagenome | biome: Polar Biome; feature: [SRF] surface water layer (ENVO:00010504); material: water (ENVO:00002006), including particulate matter (ENVO:01000060) such as... | depth 5 m
ACCCTGGAATTTTAAACAGTAGGTGTGGTTCGCTAGACGGTTACGAAATACCATCAATAGGTGGCTTTTCGATGACTTTGAGGGCTCGCGGCTATCTAAACCCTCCTGAATGCTACCAAAACACCATCAATAGGTGGCTTTTCGATGAATGCTTAGGAGTTGAGTGGTTGCCCACATCAAAAAACTATCAACAGGTTGCTTTTGGGTGAGACCTGCCTATTTTTACCTAGTTTCTGATTTGTCCAAATTGGGCAGTTTGGCGTGCCAATAATGACTCCCCTCTAAGTAAAAATAATCCTGATTTTAATCAATCAGGAGATAGAACAATGAAATTGACCACTGTAACTGCTGCTATCGTCACCGCTGGTATGTTAGCTGGTTGTACAACAAAAAGTATTGAGTACATTGGAAATTCAAGCACGGTAGACCACTATCGTTCTGCTCGACATGATTTAAGTGTTGTTCATGAGAATGGGAACAAATTATGCGTAATGCTTCATAACACAACTAATGAGACTGCATATAAAAAAGATCTTGATGCGATTTGGCAGACAATTCATGAATATAAGTGCGACTCTATAGGGCTTATAGCTTTGAAATTTAATCCTGGAGTTGAATTTTATTGGGACAATCGAGGTAAGAGACCGACTTGCTCAGTAACAATAATAAATAAAGGTAAGGATACGTCAGCAGTAGCCGCTCAAAGTACGGTCAGCAGTTGGCCTTATAGGTCAATGGCTGAACGCAATTTACCAAACTGTGATTCCATTGATATCAGATGGCAGGAGGCTAAGTGATGCGTAATCAATTTAGTCTTAACAACCCTCATACCTGCCAGCATTGTTGTGGTAGCAGCTATCTAAAAATACTAGAGATCGCTGCTGAATCTAGTACCGCCGTTGATGCAATCAATACCATAGCTTCTCAGTTGGCATTTTTGGCAGCAGAGCGACGCGAATATTCTACCAGAAAACTAGCGGAACTATTTTCTTCAATCACCCCGAGCTTAGCGCTCGGGGACCCCATCTCACAGCAAGAAAAAGCCGTGCTTCGCCCGGATTTTTCTCCACACCCCACTCACCGCGAGTGGTCTGTCTCATCCGGCGCAGTAGCGCCTTCTGAGGGGACTCCCTACACCTCTACACATGCAGAGTTGCAAGGGAGTTACACACAAGAGAATCAGGGATAAGGGGGACTGCAATGGGAGTTTCTAAGGCGTATCGCGTACAAATATATCCACCGAGACAAGTTCATATTTTGTTGAACGAATTAGCTAAAGAATCAGGACAAACGGTTAGTAAAACGGCGGTGTCTTTGATTGAGCAGGCGTTAAATAATGACTCAACACTGCACGAAATCAGAAACGTACAAGTGGATCAGAAGGAGATTTATCAGCAGTTAATTAACCTGCTGTCGATCAACGTGGCAACCACAGATTTTCTGCTCAAAAAGACCTGCTCAGAGGATGAAATGGCTGAGGCTAAACAGGTCATTTCAGCGCGCACAAATGCTCTGCGTACTCACTTTATTGGAGGGGACGATAATGGCAACAATTAGAAAAGGTCGTATAGGGGATTTTGTTCGCGGAGCGGATACATGGCTTCATAGCCAGCAGATGTTGTTATTCAGCGGAATTTGGATCTTTTTGCCTGGTGTTTTGTTGGCGATTGTCGGTGGCTTGTTATACCTCTTAATTGACGCCGATAAATGTGTCTTGCAAAACGCTAGCACATATCTGTGGGCACAATTGAAGGGGTTAGTACAACCATTTTCAAGCGTGACTGTAGGGACCTGTGTTGCCCTAGATGGGCGCGAATCTCTGCCATCCTCTGTGGTGATAAATGAACCACTATTCCAGGAGGCTGCTGTTAAGCTTCTCAAATCCTTTGGATGGGCTTTAATTTCGCTCTTTATATTGTACTTGCCTATTGGTGTTTATCTTGTCGTTAAGGCAGTTAAAAGAGGTAAGGAAATTAAAGAAGACAAATATATTCGAGGGGCGAAACTTGTTTCAGCCGAAAAATTAAAAGGAGAAATCGTAGAAAAGCATGGTGTTTCTGATTTAACCCTCGGCGATTTCCCTTTACCCACAGGATTTTCAAAAAAGCATACCTTGATTAGTGGCACCACCGGGGCCGGTAAATCTACAGCACTAACTCATTTGCTTAAAGCTATTCGCGCTCGTGGAGACCGAGCCGTGGTATATGACAAGAAAGGCGAGTTCGTAGAGATGTTCTACCGGGACGGAGTTGATCACATACTCAATCCGGCAGATAGCCGCTCACACCAATGGACTCCATGGGAAGAAATGGCATCACCATTTGATGCAGACTGGATAGCTGAGACACTTTTACCTAGTTCTAATAGTAATAGCGGTTCTGAGAAATTCTTTACATCCGCTGCCAGAGCAGTTGTTTCTGCCGCACTTCAGAATTTATATCTAGACGGACCGAAGTCATTGCTTTCACTTCTTAGGGCGACAGCGTGGAATGATCTTGAGTTACTCAAAGAATTGGTTGCAGGTACTCCAGCAGCGACATATTTCAATGAAGATAACGAGAGAACTCTCGAAAGTATCCGTTCAACCATCGTAGATGGTGTTCGTCCGCTTCGCCTGTTGAAAGAAGAGAATAAAAAGGGATTTTTTTCTATAAGAGATTGGATAGCAGCAGGCGATGAACCTAATGCCGATGATAGTTGGTTATTCTTACCAGTACGAGAATCTGAAATTGAGATTCAGAAGCCTCTAATTTCGACGTGGATTCAATCAGTGGCTAAGGGATTGATGGCGTGTGGTGTCAATAATGATCGAACGCTTTGGATTGTTGTCGATGAGCTACCAAGTCTCAAAAAAATTCCTGCTCTTTCAATGCTGATGGCCGAAGGGCGTGGCTTCGGTGCGGCTGTTGTTTTGGGGATTCAGGAAATAAACCAGCTAGAGGAAGAGTTTGGAAAAAATACCTCTAAAACCATACTTGGCTTGTGCTCCACGCAGCTTCATTTCCGTTTGAATAATGCCGATACTGCGGAATGGGTCTCCAAAGTATTTGGTGAAGCTGAGCGTGAGGAAGTTGATGAGGACTTAAACTACTCCGCCGATGATATTCGAGACGGAGTTCGGGTCAGTTCTAAACGTCAAAACCGAAAAATTGTGCTTCCCAGTGAAATCATGGACCTGCCTGATTTGTCTTGTTTTGCCAAAATTTGGGGCGTGGAGAGTAAAGCCCGTATTGATATTCCTTTCTTGAGACTTCCGAAGATCGCAGACGGTTTTATTCAAGGTGATGAGAATGAAACAGTTGGTATGCGTCTGCTCAATGCCGCACGGGCCTTGAAAATGGAAGCTGATACTGACTTTGCTCCGAAAGAACTTTCTAATAAGCATGGTACTGAGGTGTCTAAAGGCCAATTACCAGCCCTAAGTGATATAGAACAGGAAGTACATTCAGTGTTGGGAACGGATGGAATGGATGATGATTTGGTATTTGGTCTGCTTGGAAAAGGAGTCAAAAAATCATGATGTCTGCATATTCTATTAAAAGTGCCGGAGCTGCCGGTCATTACTTTGAGCATGATGACTACTATGTAGACGGGCTATCTCCTTCAACATGGATAGGTTCTGGATCTGAGACTCTTGGCCTTGCTGGTGAGGTGGATCGAGGAACTTTTAAATCACTTCTGGAGGGGCAGCTACCAGACGGTCAACAGGTCGGCACTTTCCGTGACGGCGAGTGGAAACATCAACCAGGTACAGACCTCACTTTTTCAGCACCCAAGAGTGTTTCTATCTTGGCAGAAGTTGCTGGTGATAAGCGGCTTCTCGAAGCTCATGACCGAGCAGTCCAAGCAGTTCTTCAACATATAGAGAACGAATATATTGTCACAAGGAACCGCAATCGTACCGAGAACACCTTGGAATACGAGAAGACAGGTTCAATGGTCGCAGCAACTTTCAAACATACAACCAGTCGTGCTCTTGATCCTCAGCTTCACACACACTGCGTGGTAATGAACTTAACACAGCGAAATGACGGCCAGTGGCGCTCAATGGAGAATAAACCAATCTTCATTGATCAAAAGCACCTTGGTCTGGTCTACCGTCAATTTCTCGCTCAAGAAGTTGCCTCACTGGGCTTTCGACTAGAGCACCAGAGTAAAGATGGGACCTGGGAGATTGCTGGGGTAAGTAAAGAGACTGTGCGTGAACTGTCGAAACGGTCAGAGGCCATCGGAGATGCGCTAGAAGCTAGGGGAAAGACCCGTGAGACGGCCACGGCTAGGGAAAAGGAGACCGCCACGCTCGACACGCGGGATCGAAAGGTTGCCGCTGAGCGAGGTGAGCTTCTGAATCGCTGGCATGTCGAATTAGGCGAAGAGAAGCTGGCAGAATTGGAAGGGCTCATAGCTCAGTCTCGGGAAAAAATCCCATCTCTGGAGTTGCAATCCGAGGCGATTTTGGCGCGGGTTCAATTAGCGAACGAAGCCGTCATGTGGGCGACTGAACACCTTGGAGAGCGTGATACATCTTGGACGCATCACGATCTAGTCAAAGAGGCTAGCCGCTATGCCGGATCGCGAGTACTACTTTCTGATGTTAACAATGCGATTGATGCCGCAATTGGCAGTGGTCAGCTCATAGATAAGTCGGTTAGAACCTTTGATCAGGTCAGCAAGCAAGAGATTGATGTGCGGGGATATACGTCGAAAGCGGCCATCGCCATAGAGGATGAAGTACTCAAGGAGGAATACCTTGGCCGCGACCGTGTTCAGGCATTATGCAGCCGGGAACAGGCTGCTGCGGCCATTTCCAATGCTGAGGAGAAGGCGAATGAACTTGGATATGAGTGGAACGCTGACCAACGGAAAGCTACTGAGGGCATTCTGCTCTCCGAGAATCGGATCGTTGGAGTGCAAGGGTTCGCCGGTACGGCTAAGACTACCTCCGTCCTCCGAACTGTAGCTGAGACAGCCAGGGACATGGGGTATGAGGTTAGGGGGCTTACCCCTACGAATTCTGCTGGTCAGAGTTTGATTGATGGTGCTGGAATTCAGTCTGGAACAATTCAGTCCTTTCTGGCACAAAACCGCAACGAGTGGGTTCAAGAACGGAAAACTTATACCCAGATCGATAAAATTGATAAGCGGTTAGAGCAAATCGAAAAATCCCTCTCCAATCCGTATGTTGATGAAAAGACAGGGGTTCGGATTCCCGAGAATTCGCTGCTCTATCAGAAACGGCTCGACGAACTCCAATATGAAAGATCAGAGTTACAGGGAGAACGTGACTGTCTTGGAAAAATGTTGGAAAAAACTCCTCAACTTTGGATTGTGGATGAGTCCAGCATGGTAGGCACCAAGTTAATGCGAGACCTCTTGCAACGTGCGGGGCAATCGGGGGCTCGTGTCGTATTGACCGGTGATGTTCGTCAGCTAGCCTCAGTCGAAGCTGGTGCTGCCTTTCGTCAGCTTCAGGCTCATGGAATGGAAACATATCATCTAGAAGAAATCGTTCGGCAGACGAACCGAGGTACTCGGGATGCGGTGTATCTCTCCCTTATGAGGAATGCCTCTCACGCTCTCAGTCGATTAGAGGAGAGCGGTAGCACGATAAAGGAAATAGTCTCTCGTAAGAAAAGCGGAAAAATCGACCATGAGAAAAGCGGTGAAGCCCGCAGACAAGAGCTTGTGACGGACTATATGGCTCTCGCGCAGGAGGAACGAGCTAAAAGTATCATTCTCGAACCCAGTCGTGATGGCCGCCGTCGGACCAACGAGTTAGTTCGTGAGGCCTTAAAAAAAGAAGGAGCTTTGGGCGAAGAGCTCCGAATTAATCAGCTATCACCGATCGATGCAACCGAAGCTGAACGGCGTGTTGTGACATCGTACCAAAATGGGCAAATCGTCCGGTTTGCGCGTAGCTTCAAGCGTGAGGGCATCAAGCAGGGCCTGTATTATCAGGTCGTTGGTAGAGAGAATCACGATATCTTGCTTAAGAAGTTCGGGGCCAATGAGCAGTCTGAGCTGATTCGCTTCTCCCCTGAACGCTATGCGGCCAAGAACATCCAGATGTTCAACCTAACTGAAAGTGGTTTGGCCGTTGGTGAGAAGATCGTCTGGCGTGATAATGACAAGCCGACTGGACGATTGAATAATGACACCGCCACAGTTGAGAAGATAGAAAGCACGAACGTAACCTTCAGACTTTCCAGTGGTAAAACCTGTGAGTTTGACATGTCCAAAATGGCCAACTCCCATTGGGATCACGGTTACGCCATGACTGTTCACGCTGCTCAGGGAAAGACAGCCCAGAACGTATTTGTTCACGCCGAAACCAGCCGAGAATCTTTATTGAACACAGAACAGTTCTACGTGCAGATATCAAGAGCAAAGGACCGCGTGTATCTCTATACCGATTCAAAAGAAGGGCTGGTTCGAGCTGTAGAGCAGCGCTCAGGGCAGAAACAAACGGCTAAGGAAAGCAGTTACCAGTCGCTGGAACCGCTTGACCACTTGATTGATAAGCTATGGCAGCATCCAGAGTCAGGACGCCCGTTAGAGCAATTAGCGGATAGGGTTCAAGAACGCGATAAATCGAGAGGCGACGGGCAGCATAGCCTAACAAGATGATTGCTGTCTATTGTCCAAATTGGGCAGTTTGGCGTACTGGCTAAACTGCCCTTTTATTTGAAAATGAAATGGATTCGAAACCAAAAGGGAGATCTAAAAGTGAAAGTTCTTTTTACGTCAATCGCTGTAATGACTGTACTGGCAGGTTGCTCCGCGACCATGCCTAACATCACCGGCAAAACTAAGACAGATACGTCGCTCCAACAAATTGAAAAAACAGAGCCGAACATCAAGGCGGCACTAGCCGACATGAAACTTGTTGGATTCAAACAAGAAGATTTCGGTAGCGAGGAGGCATTCAACTCGGCAGCTAAGATGGTGGCAAACTTAGGTGCGGAATGGCAAACCTTCAACTTGTGGACAGCGGAGCTGCTAGGTCAAGAGAATCAAACGCAAGCCTTGGATCGCATTCGCACTGCCAACGATAAGCGACGCCAAGAACAACGGCGATGGAGTTTCTCAAACTTAGATAGCAGTTCAGATAAAGCTAATATGGCTATGAAATATGGATTCCATGATTGCTTCGATGACTCTAGCCAGTTGCTCTCCGTTGACGATTTTATCAGCCGCTATGCGCGTACTAATGTTGCCTCTTTCAATGGAACGGTTGAGCTTTATGAGCGATGCCTGATCAACGGAGGCAATGAGTGTACGAAGGACGGTCAGGAACTGAGCCTGGAGAAATTCTTGGTGAACTATAATGAAGCCGCCTCGCAGGAGAAAAAGGATCAAGCCTTTAATGAATATTATGAATACTGTGCTGTGCGAACTCCTGTTTCATCTGTTCAATACGCTATCTCGTCTCATGACAATGATGTGATGGGTAGTCTTATTGCGGCGGCTGCATCGCGAGTTGGTTGGGATAGTGCGCTTAAAATGTCTCGTGATGTGTTAAATATGCAATCCAGATCTGGAGCAATGAATATAATAGCTGCCAACTTCTATAATTATCAACGAACTGGATACTTTGATGCGTTTGATATCAGACCTTACGCGATCGGGCGATCCAGTGTCATATCCGTAATGCACGTGGGTGGTATGTGTGCAGCGTTTGGTGCAGGTAATAGCAGCCAGGATAGTGACATCGAAATTGATGAGCTCGCTATCGCGCTGGGAGCTAAACCTCGTCAAGCGGATGGTGGTTATCACTGCTTGAAATGGACAGATGGTAACTGGAAACGTGTTGCTGATTACATTGCTGGCGAAAGCGAGGGTCTTCGTGGGTTTATGTCGGTGTACTCTCCTACATTCAACAGCTATCAGGTGCCGTATTGGAGCTACCCCGGTCCGTACCAGCACGACTCAATTATTCAGACTCAACTCCAGAAAAAAGGAAGTGGTATTGCAAGTTACACAGAGAAAGTTACGGATCGGGAAACCTGCTCCACATATGCGGCAGGCCATTCAGGACTCACAAGTTGGTCTTATCCTGCCTGTGATTACCTAGAAAGGGCAAGCGAGTCAATGAAGGCCAAAGAAAAAATGATGCAAGCCGCAGGTCGGTTTGATGCCTATATATGCAGCAGGTCTGAGGCTGTGAATGGCTATGGCAAACCGGATCTGTCACGTTGTCCCACAGTCTTTTCTCGCGAACAGATAGAAGCTGGCGAACACAAACGCTAGATCATTGAATTCAATTTCTACACTCTTCGTTTAGGGGCTCATGCCCCTTTATTTTTGTCCAAATTGGGCACTTTGGCGTGCCATCTGATGCTTGCTCACCTGAGAGAATATTAGCTCAAAGAGAATATTAGCTCAAAGAGAGTATAGATAAATGAGGACACTATGGCGGCAGATATTCAAGTTAACGGATTAGTACTTCCAATAAATGACGCTCATATTCATCAAAGACGAGGTGTAACCGCTGCAAGAACAGAAGCCGGTGAACCTCTTCACTTCACGGTATTAAAGTGTGTCGATGGTCGATACACAAAAACATATTGTGGACTTGCCAGAGTCGATAATACCGATGACTTTTTGAAGATCATGGAGTGGGGAGATCACTTCGAACCTATTGCTTCTTGGTATCAAAGGGGTACTCAATGATTGTCAGTATTTTCAGAAAGATTTTCAGAAAAGAGCCCAAGCCTGATCTGTACTCTCAACTATCTAACCTTGTGACTGAAGTGCGGACTTATCAGGCTGAGATCGAGCGCTTTCATGCAGATATAGAGGCGTCAGCTAGCCACTTTGAACACATTATCGAGCCCAATAATTTCATTAGCGCAGAATGGGTTAATGGAAACCTACATGTAAAACATCGTCATTAAGAGGTAATTGGAATGGAATTGAACGAAAAAGCGAAAGTTGCGGCGCTCTATCAAGAACTTAGCAAAGCGGATGTCTCTGACCCTAACAAGTTAGTTGGGCAGCTTGAATCAGCGGCTAAGTCAATTGTGCAAAGTATGAATAGTCATCCTATTAAAGATGAGCAGATGAAAACCAGCGTTTTTGATCATGCTCACATGAATGAGCAGTATCGGCAGCTATCTGAGCAGCAGATGAAAATTGTTGATTCTGTCCAGTTGTTAATAAAGCAAGTCGAAAGCATGGGGCACGAGAAACCAACTCAAGATAACTGGCTCTCTAAAACACTTTCTAACTATCAGCGGGGATATTTAGAGAATGATATTTTTACCGAGGCCGCAGGTGCTTTGGTTTGGATGGCGGCAAAGGCTATTCAGAAAATCTTTTTTGAGTCAGACAAGACAAAGCAGCAACAATCTGCACAGGAACTAAAAAAAGATATTGGGAAAATGACAAAAGCCCTTGGTGTTGAGTTATCACGCCTTCAATTAGAGGTCAAAACAGAACAGCGACATGGACTTATGTCTGAAGCCATCACTAATGCCAAGCAATTAGAACAAGGTGGTCAACAGAAAGAAGCCGACAGGCTGATTGTTAGCACCTATAACAAGCTATCCCAGTCTGCTAGAAAAGACTATAGCCAATATCAACCTCAACCAGAACATCATAAAGCTATAGCTCAAGCTCAAGCGAGAGAGAAAGTGCGTCACTCTGCGATAGAAAACCAAAATCAACTAAGCAACGAGCCCAAAATAGATCGAGACAAAAACAAGTCTATTTCTCGTTAATTATTATTTTTAAGCAATTGAGGAAACTGAAATGAAAAAAACAATCTTCATCCTGACTGCTGCATCCCTGTTTTCTTTGGCCGGGTGTGCAACCAGTCCTGATCGAGTGGACGGCGTAACGTTCACCATCGAGAAAGCGAGTGACGGCGTGCCTGTTTGTCACTACACCTACGACCCCGCCAAGGTCACGAAGTCCAATTGGGATGAAGTAGGCCAACGCCTACTCTCAGCATATGGCAGTAAGCTGGACCAATGCCGCAGGTTCAAGTATGAGGAAGCCAAGGGATTGAAAGTGTAGAACATTTACACTTGGAACTGACTGAATATTATTTAAAATAAAGGATACACATCTTGGTAAAAATACGGGGTCAGCTTGTCTGGCCCCGTGCTATTTTAAAGCGGTCTAGTCACTAGATACTGTCGATATACTCTTTGCTATTTTGTCATTTGTCCTTGTAGGATCACCCAAATGACAGCTATGAATTTCATGCATGTAAGGAGTCGTACAGTACTCCAAAGTGTTATCCACTAAATCGAGTAACGGGATAATAGTCTTCCTAGCTATTTGGTTTTTATACCATTGCAGGAAAACATAATTACCTATTTTTAAGTCTTTGTAAGGGATAAAACACATTACTGCATCGTTTACGCTACGGTGTATTGCAAGGGTATAAACATTGGAAGATATATATTCACTGACTGCTTGGTCTATAGCAACATCATCTGAGTCTGAAAGCTTCGGGGCATGCAATGTTCCAGAAGTGACGAACATGCAATAATTATCTAGAAGGTTGGCGAGCCCTTCTGAATTAATAGAATACTTTGTTACAACAGCATGTCGCTTATAGCTTCGTTTCTGATTTTTTATTTGGTGAAGAACCATAGCTGTATGGTGAGAACCACCTGACTGTATCCCCACATACCTATTTAACCACTCAAAATAATTGACGGTAATAGGCCTGCTCTTCGAAAAACCCTCGCGATTCTCTATATACCAAATGTTTTGCTCCCAATCGCTATCATCTAAGCCCGAAAGGTTATCAGAAGGGTACATAGCTTGGCCCCAAGATGCTGCATCAGCGAACCAACTACCGTTAATTCTTGCAGCGTAAAGTGAAGGACCAAAACTTTTTGAGTGTGAAAGACTTCTTATATTCGAGAAATCGAAGTCTGGTATTTCGTGTTTTTCAGTAATAACCAAGTTTTTTAATGCTTCTGCCAGGTCATTTGGTAAATAAGGTGGGTATGAACGATGAAGTTCATACTGCCAGTCAAATAGCAATCCTGCGTCGACGCTGGGTTTGTAGAATTTAGGGGGCGTTAGCTGTAAGGTATTTAAATTATCTGATTGTAGATATGGAGTTCTGTTATAAAGCCACCGAATTATTTTGTGATGCCATTTTTCTTTATTATTCCCTGTTTCTATTTCCATAGATAAGTATCCTGTATTTGGTTGGAGTGGCTAACTGAATTTGGCCAGTTGAGAAGAGTTACTTTAGCCCTTTAGGTTCTCGAAAAAACGAATGTCCGTAACTAAGGCAAAGCAGAGATTTGTTTTTTCGAGACCCCCTTATCTGAAAAGCCGGAACTCGGTCATAACTGACTGTCAGATCAGTTATAAGCTACGACATCTGATATTTGAAATTCTATAGTCTCATCTCTTTATTTTGTGTTGTTCCTCTGTTCAGCTTCCTTCAGTGCCTTTCGCATTTCAACTAGGTCTGCTTCAAGGCTATCCATTGATTGGCTATCAGATGCTTCCAGTTGAGATCGAAGTTTTTTAAGTTGTTTGATCCGATCATTACGCTCAGCATCCTCAAACGAAATAGTTGCTTTGTCATGCTCATTGAGCTGGTCAAATTCAGTCCATGCTTTAGAAAAATTACGCTGAAATTCTTCTGAACGGATTTGTTGTTGAACTTCATGTGTTTTCTGTTGGATAAGAACTTCTTGTCTGCCGGATAAGGTAAAATAGATGATAATCGCTGTGATTGGACTGGCAATGATGATGCCATAAAGTACAGATTTCATTGTTAGTTACCTCCTTTGATACCTGGCTGGGACACTGTGAAACTTGCTTCTGTTGAGTTGCTGAGGTTAGATGCTTCTTCTGTTTGTAAGCGCTCTGACGTTCTCATTGACAGGTTTCGTGATTTAGATGAACGGTTGTCTGTGCTTGCATATTGAGCGTTAGACGTTGATGCCTCTTTTGAGTTTGCTCTATTAGTCGATACTGAAAAGAGCGTGTCCTGGCTTTGTGACGTTTCCATCTCCCAGGTCTCACCAAATAGAGAGTTTCCTTTCCCAAACAGAGTGAACTCACCAATTGAGGCCGAGATGTTTTTTGGATCAACAGAAAACGAGCCGCACGACCACTCGTATTTTCCTTCATAGTGATAACCGCGACTTGTTGGTATTACACAGTTCTGCCCAAATTGCCTTTCCACAATCTTTTTGGCTTTATCTGGCAGGTCATTTCTCACCAATTGTTTGCCCATCGCGTTTGCTAGGGCTAATTTGATGCCAGAGATATTATTTCCGTTGAGTGGAATCCCATTGGATATATCTTCAAGAGTCGCTTCGGCAACAAGTCCGTAAAGTGCCCAACACATGCCATCTTCAACGAGTCTGTCTGATGGAATCCTAATAAACGATGGCATACCTGTGGTCGCCCAATTGAAGTTTGCTTGGTGCAACTCAACCTGGCACTGTCCCATCGTTTTTTCTTTGTTCCAAGCCATGCAAGCCTGAACGCTGGTAACCAGGGGCTTAGGTTCTAGATCTGGAAATTGTGGAGCTTTGGGTTTTGTAATGAGCGCACAATGTTTGAGTACATTTGCCGTTCGCCCTTTCGCAGAATGACCTTTCTCTATGTATGTAAACAGTTCATTGAGCATTGCAAGAGGCGCTGTTTTAACCGCCACACGGTTAGTTATTTGATTCTGGCGCCGAGATGATGTTTCGTCCGAATCACGTACCGAGGTTGAAGTGGTATCCCGTGTTTCCTCACCATTGCGTTGTTCTTCGCCCTTTTGTCGTTGTAATTCCATGCTGGTTTCATCGTTGATTGCTGTTTCTTTCTGTGTACGTTTTTCTTGCGTTGATTTTTGCCCTACGGTTGCGCTCTCCTGAGCAAGTAAGTTACTAGAGTAAGCAACCAACGTAAAAGCAACTACACCCAATAAATGCTTACTTCTCATGATCAAAGGCCTCCTTTAGTACTTCGATTTGCTGAATACTTTTGATACTTGGTTCTACCAGCCATGCGTATCTGTACCTTTGAATGTTTCTACAGAGCGCAACTATGTACTGATCTGCATCCTGAGGTACTGAATGGATTTCCCCATCTTCTTCTGCGGCCATAAAATCAGAGAAATCATCAAAGGCTGCTTTGCTTAGGTACTCAGCCAGATGAGTAGCATCGTCAGAACCTTTGCATAGCAAAACCTCCGGCCAGAGCAGGTCACCATCTGGCCCCCGATTACCGGGCTGGTCGGGTGGATCTAACCTGACAACCCAAACTTCTTTTAGCTCATGTGCTACAGCTAGATTGAGTAGTTCGATACCTTTCAACTTCATAAAAATAACTCCGTGCTTAGTGGACGGAGCCATTATCCCGCTGATAACTGCTGAGATTGGCACGCCAAACTGCCCAATTTGGACAAACACCTTATATCTAGAGTTAGATATGAATATCCCGAGTGAGATTAGGTCGGTGCAGTTTTGAATTGGTATGTTAATGGTTTTTAATAATTTTTTAGGTAGCGTTACATGTCACGAATATTAAGTGTGACATGTAACGCAACTACTCAAGCATATATGGGAACGTTGCACGCTTAAGCCTTGAGCATATTGGTTTGCTGCACGATTACTGCTTAAACATATGGGACGGTTGCACGATAGGAACTGCCAAGACCCAAATATTGAGTGTTTAGTAAACCATATTTGTTTTAAAGGGTATACGGATTTAATGGTTGATGGGGCACCTTTACCCCACC
>TARA_R110002033_G_scaffold37581_2_pt1 | contig 13698 bp, 5 predicted proteins | sample TARA_R110002033 | Tara Oceans TARA_R110002033 (sample SAMEA4397051) | marine metagenome | biome: Polar Biome; feature: [SRF] surface water layer (ENVO:00010504); material: water (ENVO:00002006), including particulate matter (ENVO:01000060) such as... | depth 5 m
CAACTACATCTTCTCTTTCATTAGGAGCATATTCTCTATTCTTCCACCAACTACTCCATTGTTGACCAACATTTCTTTTTGATTCTCTAATACTTATTTCAAAAGCTTCTGAATAAGGAGACTTAGCTGGGTCTAATATAAATCCTGTTTTTTCAGCTAATGTTTGATGCCATAATGCTAATTGAGTATAATCATTAGTATTCATACCTTTTATTTGAATAGCTAATTTATTATTTTGCCAAGTTGAATAAACAATTCTTCTATTATTTTGCTTAGCCCAATTTTCTCTTGCTTTTTGACTACTACCAGTTGTCTCAGGCCCTATTTTATATTCTACTTTACCAGTTTTAATATTACCTTGAGTGTCTTTATAAACAGTAATAAGGTCTACTGGATTTCCTTTAATAATATCTTGAGTTAATTGATACCTAATTGTTTTTGCTATTTCAAAAGAAGTATTTTCATCTGACAATATTCTTTCATTAACTCCATCTCTAACAGTTTGAAGTCTATCAACTCTATCTTGCAACCAAGATTCTAACCCTGAGTCTTCATATCTTTTTGCTCTTGTTAATCCAGACTTTGCTTTAATTAACTTTCTATCTATTATATTTAAAAACTCAATATTTTTAGCATCTTTTTTAATAGTATCTACAATTTTACCAACAGCATTGTTTGTATTATTATTTATATCTACGTGCTTACTCCATAAATCTTCAAATACTTCTTCACTTCTAGCATGACTTTTAAGTGGTTCTGATAATGATAATCTATCAACAGAAGCAGAAGCCCAAATAGACCTATCAAATGGAAGCAATTCAATACCTCCGTCTAAATTTTGTTCTCCTCTTCTAGCTGGTCTAGGCATCTTAGCGTTTTGTAATCCAAATAAATTTCTTGGTAATATTGATTTTCCTTCAGCGTCAGTACCTTTATAAAAGTAATCTCTATAATCTTTAAAAGTATATTTACCTTCTCTTCTCATACTTCTTAATACATAACTTTCAAGATTTCTCATTGAATCACGATAACTATCAAATCCACTAATAAAAGAATTATAATCAATTCTCTTAGCTTCTCCTCCATCATATGTATCTGTTGCTAGTTGTAAGAATCCTTTGTATGGTTGCAATGAATTTATTATTATATCTTTTTCAACTTCAGTTATTGCATCGGCAAGGACTCCTTCTTTAGGATTACCTTTTTCAAATACACCAGCATATCTAGCTCCTGCTTCGTTTACCCAATCTTCTCTTCCAAACAATATATCTCTATAATATTGCTGGAAATCATCTACTTTCCAACCATCTTTAGAGTCAACAATGTTTTGAATATACTCTGTTGTTTTTTGTTCAGCTATTGCCATTCTATCAGGATTAATCCTAATAATTTTTCCATCAGGAAGATTTAAGTTATATCCTTTTTTGCCATCAGCTCCTTTATAATGATTCATAAATTGTAAAACTCTTTTAAGCTTTACAACTTCTCCTCTTTTCTTAGCAGCTTTATGTGAATTAAAATTATAATCTACTATGCTTTTTGGATTAAGTATATCAAGACCAGATATAGATGTTGGGTTTGATTTATTTACAACAGATTTAATTTGAGGAGCCATTTTATCCCAAGCATTTAATATATCTGTAGGAGTATCCCACCAGTAGTTTACTTTATCTAAATCATGGTCAGCTTCTAGTCTTGTCCACAAGTCAACAGTATTTAATCTAGCAAAGTTGCCTGGTATAAATCCTTTTAATCCAGCTATAACTTTATCCGATGGTCTTGTTGACGGTGTTCTTTGAACAACAGTAGCTATTTCAGCTGTAACATTTTTATCTAAAAATTTTGTATTTAAATTATCAAGCCAATCATATACTTCTTTTAAAGTTTTAGCTTCTTTGCCTTCAAAAACAAAACCTTCTAAATTGTCTCTCAATATATTATTTAAATCTTTAGCAGACTTATTAATATAAACTTTACTTTTTTGACCTACTTTTGAATCAGCTCTTAATTCAGATATAAAATCTTGCCAAGGTATTAATTGGTCAGCTGCGTTTTCTCTATGAACAATAATATTAAATCTATCTTTACTAAATGATTTGTACATATTATTCATACCTATTTCTACTCCACCGTAACTGTAAACACTTTCATTACCTTTTTCATCTGAACTAAATAATATATTTCTTAATCCGTTTTTATGGTCAAATTCATAATAAGATGGAACAAGTACACTTTGACTACCATTATTATTTTCAGGACTTATCATTCCAGCTTTATCAATAAATGTTCTCATCATAGCATTTCTCATACTATTTTTAAAAGGTAAAAACATAGGATAACCATCAGCAGCTAACCACCTAGACATTGTACTGTACATTACATTATCAACATCTTCACCTACTTCACCAATTAAAAATTTTGAAAAAGCTGTCATCCTAGATATATTACCACCACCAACAATACTAGAAAGTCTTTGTTCGTATGCTTCAACAGATGGTTTATTTAACCAATTAAAATATGAATTGTTTAATTCTTGACCAGCTAAATCATTGGCAACGTGCATTGGTATACGAGCTGGTTTATCTCCAGCATGCCAACTTTGCATTTGTATAGCTTCTATTGGCAAACTAGCTTTCTTGTCTAAATTAGTAGAGCCTAAAAATGCATCCATATTGCTAAAATCATTTAAGTCTATTATAGATTTATTATAATCTTCACCTAATGTTTTTATAGCTGAATTAAACATAACCATATTAATTTTATTTGTTTTCATATATGGTTCAAATCTAGAATCTACCATAAACATAGTTTTACCTAAGAATGCAGCGTTACCATCACTAGCAAAAGATATAATAGGTTTTGCAGCTGAAGAATTTTTTCTATGATAATCACCAGTAATTATTTTAAGAGCTTCCATAAAATCTTTACTAACTACTATTACAGAATTAAAATGACTTGTATCTCCTAAACCGCCTGGATATTTTATTCTACTATCAACACTTGATAAATTAACATCTGGATTAAGTTCTCTTGCTCTTTTAACTTGTTCTGTTAAGTTTCTAAAAGCAGATGATATAGCTGGATTATTTTCACCTTTAATCATAGCTTCATCTTTTATAATATGAAAATCAAACTTACCAGTTTTATTAATAGGTTTTAATACTTCATCAACTATTCTTCTCATAGTAAAATCAGTACCTTCACCACCAAAATTTGATTCTACAAACTCTGTAATATTTTTAATTCTTTCTACAGATAAATTTGTTGTAGACCTATTAGTAAACAATCTAACTCTTCTTAAAAAATCATGAGCAAATTCTTTTTCAGATGACCAACCTTTTGAATCTTTTTTTGTATTAATTTGAGACTTCCAAAAGTTTTTACCAAATGTTTTAGCTCCAAAAACAGTAGTTAACATTACACTTGCGTTTTGAGAAGTTCTTTCATCAGAAGCAATTTTGCCCTTAAAAGAATAACTAGATGGACTTTCTACTATTTCTCCACTTGCATTTTTAGTTTCTTTAATTTCAAATACTTCAACAATTTGACTATCTTTAGACTCTACATATTGTTTTAACATTCTATCAATAAGAAAAGATATATCAGTATTATCTGAGTATTTTATTTTATCAGCTTCTAAAGTTTTAACAAATGAGTTTGCTAATTTATCAGCTCCTACAAGACCAGAACCTGCAGCTTTACCTTCAGATGCTCTAGCAGATTGTAATATAGGTATACCTACTCCAGAGTCTAAGTCTCCAAGCCATCCAACAATATATCCACTTGAAGGTTTGTTAGCTCCTGCAAAATAATCATAAGCTTCTGAATCTGTTTTTGCTGTTTTAGCTTCTAATTTAACACCAACTTTACCAACTGATGTATAAAATGGAACTAATAATTCTCCAGTTACTTCTCTTGCATCTTTTACAACACTTGCTGCATCTCTAAATTTAGGGTCAATAAATACAACTTCACCAAACTCTTCTGATAAAAAATCTGTAAGGTCATTCCTTCTAGCAGACTTAGAACTATCTAAAGATAAATTTTCTTCAGCAGCAGATATTTGTCTTGTTTTAACTCCCTCTTGAATACCAGACCATATTTTTGTAACATCATTAAATAATCTTTCTTTACTACTATAAGGCATTTCTTTCCAACTCTCTTGAGTATACACCTTACCATCAATTTCTTTTTTCATTTCTCCAGATTTAATAGTAAAATCAAAAAAGTTTTGTAAAGTAAATCCACCTTCACCAGAATAATTTTCAGTAATAATTTTTTCTAAAATGCCAGCTGGAGTTTGACCATGTTCCATATCAGGTGTTTGGAATTTTAATCCCCAATCACTTTTAAATTTTTCAAGAGTAAGAGATACATCAATATCAGAATGAGATTTTGGATTAAAATCCTGTTTATCTCTTTCCATTAATATATCAATTTCTCTTTGAATTGGCAATGTTTGAGTAGATATTTCTAATTCTCTTGACGCTTCTTTAATTCTATTGTCTAATGTTTTATCAGCTTCATCAAATAAAAATATATTATTCTTTTTATCAAATATTTTATATTGTTCTAAAATAGAAAGAACTCTAGTAACGTCAGATTTTCTATCAGAAAAAGCATTAATTGTTGTTGCTAAGAATTTTTTATACTCACTTGATTTTGTATTATAATAAACTTCTGAAACTGAATCTAATAAATTTTTATGAGTTATATCAATTTCATTGCTTTGTATTCTATTAAACTCACTAACTATTTTAAATAAGAAATCACTTGTAACAGCTCCTTCAACAGCGCTTTCTTTTAATACTCCACCTTTAGTAGTTTTCCATAATGGAGCTAATGTTTTTTCATATAACTTTAAAAAGTTTCCTAACATCATTGATATATCACCGCCAGATACACCTTCCATTTTGTTAGCTGCATCAACAAATAAATTATATAAATTTTCATTAGATTGTTTTAAATCAACAAAAGCTTTTTCTATTGTTTCTTTATTACCTTCAGACCAATCTGAAAAACTTTTTTCTAATAAATTTTTATCAATATTATATTTATTAATAATATCATTACTTGTAAAAAAATCTTTTAAATTACCAATTTGGTCTGTAAGCCTTACCATATCGTAATTTCTACCCATCAATCTTGTTTCAGATAAGATATTAAGAATTGCTAACTGTTTATTAGTAAGAGGATTACCTTCATTTGTTACAGCCATTTCAAGGCTTTTTGCTCTAGTGTAATAAGCTAAATTTTCTGCAAAAGTATCAACAGCATCTCTTTTTCCTACAAAGCCATCTAATATTCCAGCCTTATCAAAATTGTCCATTAAGTTTTTTACGCGATTAATATCAACTGTTTTTTTAGTATTACCAACTACACTTTTGCCTAAGTCATCTCTTTGAACTGCTCTTTCAGGGTCTTGTTTAAGAATCTCTAATAATTTACTTGCAAATAATTGTTCTCTACTATTAGCTTCCGCTCCTCTTAATATAATAGTACCAGGCAAAGCTCCGTCTAAAGGAAATATTCTATCTATTGCTTCATTAACATCTTTAACATCATCACCAAAAGCACTTTTCTTTGCGTCTTTATCTCTTATAGCTTCTAATTGTAACCAAGTATCTCTTACTCCTTTAACAAACATATAACTTTGAGTACTATCATGAAACCATGAATCTCCAACATGAAGTAAAGCATCATCAGACATAATACCTTCTCCAAAAACTTGAGTAGTAAGTTCTCTATCAAACTTATCCATCTCTCCTCTGTCGTCAGTTGTCTTGTCTCCAAAAAGTTTTTTATGAGCTTCTTTATCAAATACTAATTCATTTCTATCTCCAGATAATATATTAACTCTATTCTTAATCATACCTAAGGCACTTTGATAATTATCAACACCATCATTTCTACCATTACCAAAAAGACTTCTAGCTTGATTAAAATTAATTATACCAGCAGTTGTATTATCATATCTAATTGGTCTTAAATCTACTTTACTAGTACCTTCTGGTATTTGAACAGCTTCCCAATTATTTCTGTTTTCCCATCCACCTTCTTTAATTGCTTCTAATCGTAACATTATATTATAAGCATCTATTACAGCTTTTGTATGAATATCTATACCAGCTTCTATATTTTTTGAAGCAGAACTTCTAGTAACATCAATAACATCAGCTACGGAATATATACCACTACTAGTTCCATTTTTTCTATCTGTTCTAAAATCTTTTAATGTTCTTAATTCTAAATCTCTTACTGAAATTAAATAATCAGTTAATTCTGTTTCAGATAATTCCATAGATTGTTTTAATCTTTTACCTTCAGGTACACCTGCTTCCATTATAGAATGGATTGCATTGTAAACATCATTACCTTCAAGGTTTTTATTTTTTACTTCTAACTCTACATTTTTATCTATTACAAAACCTTTTTCATTTAATGATTGTAATATTTTTTTCATATCACTATTTGAATAATCTGGTTTACCATGTTCTTTTAATGTTTCCATATTATTCATAACATTTCTAAAAGCAGCGTGGTCTACTCCAAGACCTAGTGAATTAAGATATGAATCTACTTTTGCAAAACTATCATCATATATATAGGGTCTTCTATTTTCTGGAATTAATTGAGTAGTTCCTTTGTTATCTATATATTCAATGTCTCTTCCTCTTTTAGTCATAACTGCACCTAATAAAGTATGGAATACCATATCTTCTGTGGGCACATTACCTTTTCTATACTCATTAAATAAAGTAGCATTAAAAGCAAGACTACCAGCAATCATTCTAGGCATAGAACCAAATACATCTTTACCAGAATCTTTTAAAAATCCAGGCCACCAATCTTTATAAAATGCTTTTTCTATAGAACCCATCCAATTTCTTAACTCTCTAGCGGATTCTGGACTTGCAGCAAAATCAGATAATTCTTCTCTACTTGAAACAACACTCTTTTTTCCAGACCTATACAACTTAGTACCAGCTAATCCTTTAAATATTTCAGGATTATCATCCCATAAATTTTTAGCTCTTTCTGTTAATAATATTCTATCAGAAGCTTCATTTACATTATAACTAGAATATCTTTTTCTTTGGGTTACCATTTTACTTGCTTTGTTATAAGCTGATTTCATAATACCCATATCTCTACCGCCAGGTATAAGTCTAACAACTCCAAGAGCAGAACCAAGTACCATTGAATGCCCTAATGTAGCAAGTGGAGCAAAATCTATATCTTCATTCATAATACTATTCATTACATTCATAGGTAATTCAACAGCTGAAAATAGTATTGCTTCTTCAGCAGCAGATGCAGCTATACTAGCAAGTTTTGTATTACCCATTTTAGCTGATAAATATTGATGAAGATTTGTTATTGGAAAATTATATTTACCTCCAACATATTTAGTTACTTCATTTTTAATCGCTTCTATACCTTTATTAGTAACATCAAAAGGTATTTCATCACCTGCTTTATTAAAAGCTTTACCCATTTCAACAACTTTTTTACGAATAATTCCTTCTGTATTTCTAGCGACATTAGCAGCGTATTGAGTTCTAGCAGCGTGGCTATTTCCAAAAGTTCCTCTAGTTATATTTTTTATAGATGATACAGGAGCTTGTAATAAACCAGAATTTTTAATCCATTCATTAACTTTACTTGGATTTAATCCTTGATTAGCATACCATGCCTTAAAGTCTGGGTCAGTTTTTAATATTCTAGAAGCATTGTTTATAAATTTTTCTCCAGCTTTAGCAGCTCCATAACCTACTACCTTACCATCTTTTACTACCTTTGCACCTTTTAATAAACCAGCAACACCAGCTTTTGCAGCTCCAAATGGTACTATAAAACCACCAACAGTACCAAGACCAGTAGCAACTCTTTCAGAAAAATTACGAGGTTGAAGATTTTTATATGCTTCTTGAGATGCAGCTCTTACTCCAAGACCAGCTAATCCAAGAGTACCAGTTTCAAGAAATCCCCAAAGACCAATTCCAGCAGTTCTTAATGCACTAAACTCACCTTCTTGTCCTATTTCACTACTTAACCAATCAGGTTGTTGTCCAGTACCTGCAGTTTCCCACAAACTTTGACCAGTATTAATAGACTTAGAACCTCGTTGTGGAGTAACAGTAGTTAGTTTAGAGCGAGCTTCTAATTCTTCTTTAAACTTTTTAGTTAAGTTATCCATTTATTTCCTTTTATATATTAAAATGGTTTATAAGAACCACCAGTAATATTTCTTTGAGTTTCCATAAAATCAGACAATTTTGTTTGAGCTTCAAACCCAACATCTTCTCTTACATTTTGTTTTGATTCAATAACAGCTTGATTTAATTCTTCTAATTCATTTTCAAATTCACCCATTATTGTTGGAATCCTACTCATGTATTGTCTTTGTTCATCAGTCAATGTACCTTGTTTTTGTAATTGACTTAATACATTACTTTCATCTTTTAAAAGTTCCAAAGCATTTGTTTTTTCTAAAACACTATCTTCATTTTGTCGAAGCATTTTTTTAGAATCTGAAACTAATTCTTTTGCACTAGGCACATATGGCGTTGATAAATCAGATTCATCTTCTTCTACTGTTTCATCTTGTAATTGAGATAAACTTAATCCAATATCTTTTCTTTGTATTTCAAAATCACCACTACCATATTCATATACTTCTTGCATAATTTCATCTTGATTTAATAAAATTTTATCAGTTCTATCTAATAAACTTTTAGCATTTTCTATATCAAATTCTGAACCACCAACTAATCCAATCTGACTTCCAAGTCCTTTAATAAACATTTTTTGTTCAGAAGTAAGAGATTCTAATTGAGAAAGATTTTTTAATTTTCTACCTAATTTTAAAATAGGCTGAGGATTTTGACCAGTATAATAAGCCCATACAGCAGAAGCTACTTTAGAAGCGTCTCTTTTAGAAAGACCTAAATCTTCTAATGTATCCATAGCGTTTTCAGCTCCTTTATCTTCTGCATCGTATATAGCATCTAATCCTGCTGAAGACATAAAATCTTGAGCTACATTAGTCATCATTTGAGCATTAGCCCCTTGTAACAATTCAAGTTGTTTACCAGTTTGAGCCATAGCTGCTTGTTGTTTTTGATAATCAAATTGCATTAAAGCTAAAGCGTATTGTCTATCAGCAGATTTTCTTTGTTCTTGTTTAGTTAATATATTATCTAATGCTGCAAATGCGTTTGCTGCCATATTATTATCCTGTAATTTTTCTTTTAATTAAATTTACTTTTAGCCATTTTTAAAAATTTGTCAGCTGTACTGCCAGATTTCATATCAGCAGTTTCTTTTAACATAGTCATTCTTTGTCTATCAGAAGAAAGTCTAGCTTTTTCACCTTCATACCACTCTTCAAGATTGCCTAAACTTTGACCTAATCTTCCCATTAAACCTTGTTTTCCTCTATTAAAAGCATTACCAATTCTTTTATATGTTTGACTTCTTCTTTCGTTAGCTGAACCAGATGTAGCCATTCCACTTTTATTTATCATATTTTGAAAATTTAATGTTAAGTCTTCTTTACTTTGCCCTGTTTCACTAGACAAATTTCCTAATTCTTCACTAAACTGACCTTGAGCTACATTCATTTTTGTTTGATAAACTGGGTCTAAATTAGATTCTGCTTTATCTAATTCACTAAGTTGTTGACCAAGATATTTAGATTGTATAGCAGCTTGTCGTTGTTCAGATTTTTTTGCATCACTCTGAGCTTTTGCTCCAGTAAGAAAAGAAGCAGCAGCAATTCCTACTCCAATCGCAGCAAATGGTATTGGCATTACAATAATCCTTTATTTATATTTATATAATATTTCTTCAACAGTATCACCTATTTTAGCAAAGATTTTAGAACCTTCTTTAATGCCAGCTTTTTTAGCTTGTTTAAATGCTTCTCCTACAGCTTTAACTCTATTAGTAGTTGAAGTAGTAAATGCATTATCTTTAGACATTCCCATAGTATTATCTGAATCTGAAGATTTTTTAGTAGCTTTTATAAGTTCTCGTTTTTTAAAAATAGAATTATCACCAAACAAATCACCCATATCAAAACCAGCTTTATTACCAAAAAATTCTTTTGAAGAATCAATATTAGTATCTTTTGAAGGAGATTCAATTCCATATTTTTCTGTTAATTCTTTATGTTCTTGTGCAGATTCAGCAGCTCCAACAACTGTAGAACCTAAAGAAAGAAGAGATTGAAATGCTTCAGTTGTTCTTTCTCTTTGTTGTTGAGAAAATTGTTCTATGCTTGAATCTCTTTCCATAGCATATCCAATATTAGCTACATCATAAAGACTAGCTTTATATCTACCTGACGCAGCTCCAGCTGCTCTATGTGCTGAGTATAAAGAACTTTTAGCCATACAATTTTCTCCTATTCAATTTACTATTATTTATTAGTTTTTTCAAAGTTAATTATCGTATAATATTTTGTTCTTTTAAAGCTCTAATAATTAAATTTACCTTACCTGCTAAAGCTCCAACATCAGTTTCTAATTCAGTAACAGTAGGTGTAGCACTGCTTGTAAGTTTATTGCCAGAAAAACCTGAACTAGAACTGTGTAATTCATCAAGTAAAAATGGTATATTAAATTTTTTAGACCTATCTTGACCAGTAAGTTCTTTTAAAGAACTAATTTTTCTTTGAGATTTATTAATTGTATTTCTTGTAACTCTATCCATATTATCTAGGTGGTTTTGCTCTGTATATTATTGATATATCATTAATTCTAAATCCAGCAGGTACAGTTCCGTCTGTTGCAAATCGTAATCTAAAAGATTTAATGTTATTAGCTTCTGAAGAAGTGTCTGGTTTTAATTCAGCAACTTTCCATCCATTAGCGGTTGCTAACTCTGTACTAGCAAAATTAGTACCATTAGCAAAATCGTATGGAAATGTAGTACCTCCATCCACATCGTAATCAACTTGAACATTAGAAGTTGCATTTCCTGTATCATATGTAACTAAAACTTTATATACTTTCTTATTTCTGCCAGGTTCTCCAAAATCAATATCTTTAGTTATAATTTGTAATTGGTCTGATGAAGCAACAGCGATATTCCATTTAAGAAAAGCATTAGTTCCATCTGTTATCATGTAACATAATTTATTTTGATGAACAATAAAATTGCTTTTTAATACATCTGCCATTTTAGTATCACCAAAAGTCCAACTTCCAGTTACCATATCATATAAAAATATATCTCCAGAATTACTAACTGCAAGATTTGACTTAGTAATTATTAATTGTCTTTTTTCAGGCACATAACCAATCATACTTGAGCTTGTTGCTGATTCAGTAATAAAAGTTTGCCATACACTATCGCTTATAAGTTTTCTTCCTCCTTTTTCAAGAAGATTAATTACTTGTTTACCATCGTATAAATAACAACCAAGTTCATTAACCCAAGCTATTCCATAATCTGTTTTACAAACCATAGAAGGATGCTTTACACCTTTATACTTATGAACATCTTCTAAAAATTCTATATCTTGAGATATATTAATTATATATAATGTATCTTGCTTGTATTGTAATATTCTATCTGCAAACGTTTCAAGTTTAACAATAGATTCACCATCACTAATAGAAGCTTCTACAATACTACTTGAAGGAAAAATATCAAATTGATTAGGAAGACTTTTTAACATAGCATCTCCCTTTATTTCAGTTGAACCATCTTCATTAAGTATTTTAACATTACCTATATAAACCCTACGACCAGCTATAGTAGCTGTTGCATAGTTAGCTTTAACAGCAGATACAGAATCATCTACACCAGTTCTACTAAAGTATGTATCTACAAGATTAGGTGTTGCTAAAAAATCTTGGTCTACTTCAAATAAATATTCAGCATCAGATGTATTATAAACTACATCAAATTCTTTTCCAGTAGCTAAAACTCTACTAACTCCTTTAACAAAATCATATTCAATTTGAGCAGTCCAAGAACTAAAAACTTCAGCACTAGTATCTCTTACATACCACACAGCTCCAGTTATTCTTCTATTAAAACTAGTAGTTGTTCCATGTTCTATATAAAATTTTACTGTAGGAGCAAATGAAGGGTCTGTAATTGAATGTACAGTAATAGGGTCAGTATCAGGGTCAAACAATGTTCTTATAAGAGATTCTTGATTTCCATCATATATAAAAGATACTCCATATTCCCAAGAACTATCCCAACCAGAAGCTACTATTCCACTTGTAGGAGCAGCATTATTTAAAACTTCAAGAAATACATTTGGTGTACCACTACTAGATAATGTTGCATGATTAGATGTAGTAATAGTTCCTTCAGTTACTTTAACAGCTGTTATAAGAGTACTACTTATAAGTTTACCTGAACTAGTAACAGCTAAAAGAGTTCTAACTCCATTAGTAGTATCACTATTAGCAAAAGATTGACCATCAGCTGAACCATTGTGATAATGGTCTCCAAGATTAAATGTATATACTATATCTTTCGTTCCACTACTTACAGGATTACCCATTTCACTTTGACTAGTAGCTTGATATGATGTTCCAGATACGCCATTAAAAGAACTAGCTGTTCCACTTCCAGATGTTAAATTAAATGATACATCAAAATCAGTTTCGCCAGGTATTCCAGTAACAGTACCAGTAGTTATTCTTACTGTAACTTCTATGCTTGTTCTAAAATTAACTACACTACCACTTGCATCAAATAAAGCGTCTGCTGTAATATGTTTATCAGCTGTTGTAAGTCCAGTAACATTAAGGTCGCTACCAGAAGCTACACTATAAGCCGTTAATGCTGGGTCCCATCTAGAAGTATCAGCAGGAGCAGATACATATTGGTCATAATCAAACCATCCATCAGTTATAACTGTAGATGTAACGGATTGAAATAAAGTTCTTTTTATATAACTATACCATTTTGAATTATTATTTAAAGCATGATTACCATCTGAAACTCTTAATCCACCTTCTATAGAATAAAAAATAGGTAAAGCACTTGCTGTAGTACTACTACCTATATCAATTACACCATTACCAGCAGATAAATTAACATCATCATCCCAACCATCACCAGAAACGTCAGAAGCAGCACTATAAATCCATACTTGACCATCATCACCATCATACATAGCAACATAGTCATCTCCAGTAATAGCTTCTTCGCTTCCTTTGTCTTCAGCTCCTATATAATCACTTTTCCAAGCATGAATACCATAACCAGCTTTCATAGTACCACCAATACCAGTAACACCGCCAGCTGTATCTATGTCACTTCCACTTTGGACACCCATCATAGTTATTTGACCAAGAGAATCAACCATAACATCTTCTAATGTAGACTGTTGTATATCATCTATATCTCTAGGGTCTGAATGATTATTCAAACCACCATGAAACTGGTCTATTTTATATATCTGTTTAGGCATTAAATATCAGCTTCACTCATTATTATATCTTGAGCATGAGCAGGTAAATCACAAATGCATTGTAAATCATCAGGTTCGTCATGTTCAAACATATCTAATCTGAGACCACCTTCTTTTCCTTTAATTAATTGTCCATCTATAACAGTATCTAATAATTGTATATCTTCTTCGTTATCTATTTCTGAGTGTCGCCTCTGCTGTACGGAATTACCTTGTTCAATATATCTCGTCTCTTCTTGCATCCTCCACAC
>TARA_R110002033_G_scaffold11397_3_pt1 | contig 13642 bp, 6 predicted proteins | sample TARA_R110002033 | Tara Oceans TARA_R110002033 (sample SAMEA4397051) | marine metagenome | biome: Polar Biome; feature: [SRF] surface water layer (ENVO:00010504); material: water (ENVO:00002006), including particulate matter (ENVO:01000060) such as... | depth 5 m
AATTTAGAACTAATGGACGTCCGTTAAAAAGAACTAACACAACTGGCTTTCCTGTTTTAAGAAGCGCCGCTAATAAATCTTGCTGTGCTTGCGGAATTTCCAAGTTGGTTCTACTACTACTTTCTCCACTCAACTCAGCCGATTCACCAAGAGCAGCAACGATTACATCTGCTTTTTCAGCTGTTTTTAAAGCTTCGGCTAATAATTCTTCCTTAGTTCTGTCGTCTCTGTGTAGCGTTTTACCAAACATTGTTGCTTTTTCTTCAAAGGCAACGTCATAGTCTAAATTGCTTCCTTTAGCATATAAAATAGAAGCTGCATTTTTTGAAACTTCTTTAATACCGGCTAACAAAGAAATTGATTTCTCCATGTTTGTTGCTACACTCCAAGTACCTGCCATATTTTCTTTGGCATCAGCCAATGGTCCTATGACAGCAATAGTTGCAGTCTTCTTTAAAGGCAATAATTGGTTTTCGTTTTTCAATAACACTAATGATTGTGCCGCTATATTTCTAGCTTCAGTACGGTTTGATTTTGTGAAGATTTCGCTTTTAGCACGACTCACATCACAATATTTATAAGGATCTTCAAATAATCCTAAGTCATATTTAGCGTTCAAAATAAGGCGAACTGCATTATCTATTTGCTCGATAGTTACTTTTTTCTCGTCTAATGATTTTTTCAAAGTAGTAAGAAAACCTTCCCCTACCATGTCCATTTCGATTCCTGCATTTAATGCCAAAGCTGATACCGTTTGTAAATCACCCATTCCGTGTGCGATCATTTCAGGAATTCCTGTATAATCAGTCACCACAAAGCCTTTAAAACCCCACTGATTTCTAAGCACATCTGTCATCAACCATTTGTTTCCTGTAGCTGGAATTCCGTCTACTTCATTAAACGAAGCCATCACAGATCCTGCTCCAGCGTCAATTGCCGCTTTGTAAGGAGGGAAATAGTCATTATACATTTTGATTCTACTCATATCAACAGTGTTATAATCACGTCCTGCTTCAGGAGCCCCGTACAATGCAAAGTGTTTTACACATGAAAGAATAGAGTTGTTATTAGAAAGGTTGTCTTGTTGGTACCCATTCACCATTGCTTTTGCAATTTGGCTACCCAAATAAGCATCTTCACCTGAACCTTCAGAAACACGTCCCCAACGAGGATCGCGAGAGATATCGACCATAGGTGAAAATGTCCAGTTGATTCCGTCAGCACTTGCTTCCTGAGCAGCAATTTGAGCTGTTCTTTCGATTAAAGGCATGTCCCAAGTACAAGAAAGACCAAGCGGAATAGGAAAAGTAGTTTCGTAACCGTGAATCACATCCATACCAAAAAGCAACGGAATTTTTAAACGGCTTTTTTCTACTGCAATCTTTTGAACTTCCTTGATTTTTTGAACAGATTTGATATTAAAAAGTCCACCTACTTTACCGTCTTCAATTTTTTTAGCTACATCTGAGCTTTCGCTTCCAGCTCCAGTAGTAATATCTCCTGAAGTAGGTAGATTTAGTTGACCTATCTTTTCATCAATAGTCATTTTTCCCATTAAATCAGCTACAAATTCTGCCTTAGGTTTTATCTTAACTGTTTTTTTCGAACTCTTTTTTTGGCTGTAGCCAAATGCTGAAAAGCACAGTAAAGCCACAATTAATTTATTATTCATTTTATTTGTTTTTAGTTTGTTTAAACATCCACTCATAAATCTCCTTGTTGTCATACAAGCGACTCCAACTGTCATGATTTGCATCATCAAAAATGGTCAAGGTTACATTCCCATTCGAAGCTTTTAATCTTTTATACATCATCACAGAATAATTCATATCGACTACATCATCTAACAGTCCGTGAAAAATCTTGATTGGCATCGATGCTAATTTTTTATTTTCTAAAAGAACCACTCGATCTACTGCTCCTGCAATAGTTACTAACGCAGCGAATTTTTCAGGGTGTGCTGTAGCCAAATTCCAAGCTCCCCAAGCGCCCATACTTAAACCTGTTAAATAGATTCGGCTATCATCGATGTTATGTTCTTTCTGAATTTTTAATACTAATTCATAAAGCGCGTCGGTATCCCAATATTCATTTTCTGCACACTGTGGCGCCAGAATATATGCATCTAAAACATTTGTCTGTAAATATTTAAAAGGACCATGCACCTTTACTTTGTCGATATCCGTTCCTCGCTCTCCTGCTCCATGTAAAAAGACGATCAGCGGTTTTTTATCCTTGCTGTTTTCAGGAATGTGTAACGCATACTGAATGCTTTTTTTCTTTACTACTTCTGTTTTCACCGTTCCAGCAATGTCTTTTTGAGCAAAACTGAAATTCGAAAATACTAGTGCGATAGCGATTAATTTAAGCTGTTTCATAGTTTAGAAATTATACTTGCTAGAGTGAAAACCTAATGCTGTTAAAGCAGGTTTCACCTCAGGAGCGTTCATAAATAATTTCCATAATAATCCAGAACGATAATTTTCGATCATAGGAGCAATGGTTCCTTGGTCTATCGCCAAATATCTTTTGGTCACCCAACTATAATGCGGCGAAAAAGCATCGTAAGGACCTGCTTTTCCAACGTATTGATTTCGTTTTTCACCATAGATGTAATGTAAAAACTTCATTGATTCTTCTGGTGTATAAGGAAAAGAAGATAATGCCGCTGTAGGTGTAATGACTCCAAAATCGCTGTCTGTATCATGAGCAGCGTAGCCTGTTGAACCATCTGCATTGCGGGTATAACTGGCAGTTAATCCCCAAACTGAATCAGAATAACCGTTCCACTTTTTAGGATTTTCTACAGCGTATTTATGCATGATTTTAGCATGGTTTTGTGTTAGATCACCATAGTTTGCGTATTGATCAGCTAATTGTGATGGGTCTAATCCTAAGTACGAATAATGAGCCCAAAACAACGGACCAACATCGCCACTAACCGTGTTGTATTTAAATAATAATGGAATATCTAGTTGCGTTTTTGTTGATTTGATCGCTCCACTTCTAGCCCATCCTTCATGATAAGCTGCCGCAGGAATTGGGTGTGTGGTTGATGCCGCACCAAGGATGTATGCAATTAAGCATTCATTATATCCTTCTAGTTTGAATTTCATTTCCCACTCATAAGTTGGAGACCAATGCCAATACATGGCATTTTCACCGTTAGTGTACCAACTCCATTCTACGCCCTTCCACAATTCATCAGCTAGCCTTGCAAGATTTTGTTCTGCTTCATTTCCGTTTTTGAAATACTCTCTAACAGTAATTAACCCTTGACTTAAAAATGCAGTTTCGACAATGTCTCCACCATCATCTTTACCTCCAAAAGAAATTGCTTTACCAGTTGCTCCATCCATCCAATGTGCCCAAGCACCGTGAAAACGATCCGCTTTTTTAAGAAATTGCATTGCAGTTGTCATGCGACTCACTGCTTCTGCTCTTGGAATAAACCCTCTTTCAACTCCAACAATTAAAGTCATCAATCCAAAACCTGAACCACCGGTTGTTACCTTATTTTTTTCGAAATCAGGATCGTCAACTAAATATCGCTCTCTCGCTAATTTTGAATTTGACTCAGCATAATCCCAAAAATATTTTAAGGCATCTTTTTGAACTTGGTCTAGTGCTTCTTGATCTGTAAGTGGTGGTATATTAGTATTGACACTGGAATCAGAAGAACTTGCGTTATCCCCATTTGAAGCACTGGAACAAGAACTTATAAGACTAAAAAGCAATATGAATGCAGCTATTTTCATTTTTTAGAAAGCTTTAAAATTTAAATAATACTTTTACTAATTCAGCAGAAAACTGTTCCATAACTTCAAGCGATTGAAGTCATGGAAAACAATTTTAACTACTTTAAATGGTGGTTTATTTAGTAAGAAGTTTTGGTTACAGTCACTGTTACTACTGTGATTGTAAATAAATCAGATTAGATTCTAAAATAGATTAGTATCCAGGATTTTGAGTTGAAAGTCCGCCTGCTTCATCAATAAATGCTTGAGGAAGTGGGAAAACTTCGTGCTTACCAGTTACAAAAGTTTTACCGTGAATAGTAAAAGCTGCGGCTGCTTGACCTGTTCTAACTAAGTCAAAAAAGCGGTCGTGCTCAAATGCCATTTCGACTCTTCTTTCTTTCCAAATTGCTGTTCTCAAATCAGACTGAGAAACTGCCGTTGTGTTTGCTAATCCCGCTCTATTTCTAATTTGGTTTAACAAAACAATAGCGTCTGCTGTTTGTCCTAATTCATTTAATGCTTCCGCTTTCATTAAGATAACTTCGGCAAAACGTAAATATTTTATATTAGTGTCTGTTTCCCAAGCATCAGTGAAAGAAGAGGAATACGCTTTATAATTGTACATTGGATTTTCTACAGTAGTAGGTACTACACGACCGTCGTATAAAGTTGTACCTGCAAAAATAATGGTAGCATTTTTTCGAACATCATTAGCTTCGTAAGCGTTTAATAAACTTTGAGAAGGTGTGTTAAAACCCCATCCCCATCCTCCAGCACCACGAGCACCTTGAATGTTAGAATATCCTGCAATTCCTTTTACTGGCACAGTACCTGTTCCTTGAATTTCGAAAATAGACTCAGCATCGTTCTCTCCTGCAAGTCTGAACATAGAAGCATAATTTGAGACTAGTGAATATCCCGTAACTAGATTACAGTTATCCACAACTTTTTGATAATTCTTTTGGTATAAATTAATCTTAGCTAATAGAGCATAAGCAGCTCCTTGAGACGCTCTACCTTTTTCCGAAGCAGAATATGCTGATTTTAATGGTAAAACTGCCGCAGCTTCTGTTAAGTCTTTTTCGATAAAAGCATACACTTCAGCCGGCGTTTTGCGCGTTAATTGCATTAGACGGTCTTCTTCAGATGCAGGATTAGGAACGTGATCAATTACTGGCACACCTCCGTACGCTTTCACCAATGTGAAATACATAAAAGCTCTTAAAAACTTAGCTTCACCCACTAATCGTTCACGGATATTAGCGTCTGCTTTGTCTAATGTTGGGATTATCGAGATCGCTCGGTTCGCTCTATTGATACCTTCATAATTTGCTCTGAAGATTTCTGAAGTTGATGGTGATGAAGGATTGTAAGTCAATGCATCCATTAGATCTTTATCAGAACCAGTGTCTCCAGGTGATGATCCTTTGTCAGCATCATCAGAAGCAATACTAGTCATCCCTACCCATGAAAACGAACTCATACTGAAATCTAGAAATTTATTATAAACTGCTGTTGTAAATGTTGCAGCACCTTCATTACTATTGAATAATTCGATGTCTTCAGTTAAGATTGATTCTGTTTCATTAACATCTAGGTAATCATCTGAACATCCTGAAAGAAAAATTGAGGATAGTACAAACATTGATATATATACTTTTTTCATGATCTTAAAATTTTAAATTAGCACCAATTACAACTGATCTCAACGTAGGATAAGCATCTAACTCGATTCCTTGAGTTCCGTAAGGATCTCCGTTACCGTTTAACTCTGGAGAAAAACCAGAGAATTTTTGTTTAATGAATGGGTTAATTGCATTTACATAAAGACGACAGTAGTTAATAAAACCTTCTTTTAAAGGCAATTTGTACCCTAAACTAATGTTGTTTATTCTGAAGAAATCTCCTGACTCCAAGTAATAAGTTGAAGCAACTGGAACCGAATTGAATGGAGCTGGATTTGTGGCAGTTGTATTGCTTGCTGTCCAGAAATTTTCAGCTAAGGAAGCCTCTACATTCTCACCCGTAAAACGTTGTGCTTTTTTACCATTGTATACTTTTGATCCGCCCGTACCGTAACCATCTACAGATAAATCAAAGTTTTTATAGTTTACTCCTACTGTCACACCATAATTTGATGTAGGCAAAATAGAACCTGAATAATTTCTATCACTTTCAGCTAATTTATCTTGAGTTACTTTTTCACCATCAGCAGTATAGTAAAGCATTTTCCCGTTTTCTGGATTTACACCTGCGTAATCGTATAAATAGAAACTTCCTAGTGCCTGACCAACTGAGCTGTTATCTAATAATTTGGTCCATTGTCCGTTTCCTAAACCTCCACCTTTAATTGGCGAAATATTAGCGTTTTGTAAACTTGACAATTTATTAGTATTGTTAGAGTAATTTCCGCCCAACCAATATGATAAGTTGTCATTAATTTTATCATCCCATCTTAATGAGATTTCATAACCTTTATTGTTTACTTCACCTACGTGAGCTGGCGATGCCGCATTAATACCTGAAGTAATGTAAGGAACTGTAAACAAGATTACATTTTTTGTGGTTTTATCATACAAATCAAATGATCCCTTTAAACGGCTGTCTAATAATTCGACGTCAACACCTGCTGAAGTCTCCTCAGTAATCTCCCATGACAAACTTGGATCAATTTGAGAGTTGATTGTTGTTCCTTCATTTAAGATTGAACCTCCAGTATAATATGATAATCCTGATGAGTAAGATTGATTGTTAAGCGGTACATTTTGATTTCCTAATTTACCCCATCCACCTCTAATTTTTAATAGATCGATTCCTTTCATGTTTGCCATGAAATTTTCGTTAGACACAATCCATCCAATTCCGAATGCTGGGAAAGTTCCCCAACGATAGTCTTTACCAAAATTTGATGAACCATCACGTCTTACGGTACCTGTCAATAAGTAACGGTCTAATAACTTGTATTGAAAACGTCCAAAATAAGAAGCCAATTTAGTTTCGTTGAAAACTTCGTCTTTATAACTAGTTACTGTCCCCACATAATTTACATCTTTTAAAGACCAGTAATTACTATTTGGGTTCACATCTTTTCTAGTTACAGTAAGTGCCTCTCTCGCTCCTTGAATTGAAGTTTCAATACCTGCAGTTACTTCAATATCATGAATATCGCCAAACACCTCATTGTAAGTAACATAATTAGATAAGTTCCAGTTAAAATACTGATTTCTACCTTTTGTCAATTGGTTAAGGTTTTTATCATCTGGATAAACAATCGAACTTAAATTAGCTGGATTGTTGTTTACTTGCCAGATCGCTTGTGTGTCCTCGAAGTTGTAGTTTTTCCAAGTGTAATATTCCCCATTAAACTGTGAAGTAAATTTTAAAGATTTTAAAATATCGTAATCCAATTTTATTCCTCCTTGTAAGGTTACGCTACGTTGCTCTTCGTCATTAAAATCTAATTGCGAAACAGGATTTCCAACATTATTAAATGATGATCCTGAAGTTCCCGAAGTTCCATCAGTGCCAACATATGAAATACCGTAAGAATCATTTGAGAAACGAACAGGTACAATAGGTGATTGTTTGTAAGCTGATGTAAACGCGCTGAAAGGCTGTGGAGTAGAATTAGCTGATGTAAAACTTAAGTTTTGAGTAATTTTTAATTTATCAGAAATTTTATATTCATTGTTATTTCTAAAAGTAAAACGACTATAATTTAAACCATTTAAAATTGCTTTTTCTTCGTAGTTCCCTGCACTAAAAAAGTACTTCACATTCTCACTTGATCCCGAAATCGAAACGTTATTTTGTGTATAATTTCCAGTTCTTGTAATAGCATCTAACCAGTTTGTATTTATTGGTTGATTAGTAGAAAAAGTGTTTGTTCCTAGAGCAGCATTAGTATAAGTTGCATAAGCATTACTATCTGCCATTCTTACTGTTTTAAGCGGTTTTCTAAATCCAGTAAAACTTTCTACCTCTACAGTTACTTTGTCTCCTTTACCCTGTTTAGTTGTAATAATAATTACACCATTTGCCGCTCTTGTACCATAAATAGCAAGTGAAGAAGCATCTTTCAAAATTTCATAAGATGTAATATCATTAGTGTTGATATTATTAATATTGGTCGTAGGCATACCGTCAACTACATATAATGGAGTTCTCCCTCCCGTAGCCGTTCCTAAACCTCTAATAACAACAGATGGCGAACTTCCTGGTGCATCAGATGAAATTACCTGTACCCCAGCTGCCTTACCTTGAATTGCTTGAGAAGCGTTTAAAACTTTGGTCTTAGAAACTTCTTCAGCTTTTAAAGAAGTAATAGCAGTAGTATTATCTATTTTTTTACGACTACCGTAACCTATTACTACAACTTCATCCAAAGTCATTTCCTGAGACTCTTTTAATGTAATTGTCATAAAAGAAGTACTTGCTTTGATTGATAAAGTCTCAAAGCCTATCATACTTATTTTTAATGTTTCACCATTAGTTGCATTTATCGAAAAATTACCGTCAAAATCGGTATCAGTATTAGCATTAGATGTTGTCCCTAAGACGATGGCGCCTGGTATCCCAATTCCATCTTTATCCAATACTTTACCTTTGATCACTTGTCCTGACATATATGCCGGAAGTAATATGAGTGCTAAAAAGCTTAAAATAAAATTTCTCATGAATTAATAATTTGTTAAAGTTAGTGGGACCAAATTAGATAATTACATCGTTATAGTAAGCATAAATGCACTACTACATTACTACATCAAAAGCGCAATTTTTTAAATTAACTTATTACATATCAACAAGTTATTAATTTAAATATTATCAATTATAAATACCTATGATGTAGTAGTGATGTGTGGGAATAACTTAAAAAAATACGTTAAAAAATAAAGTATATATAATTATTATTATTTATTTATAACGATAATAGAAACTGAGATAGGTTTTCTTCAGTTTCTAATTGTAATTTCTTACGTAATCTGTAGCGGTGCAGCTCTACTCCCCTAAATGAAATATTCATCATAGGGGCTATTTCCTTAGATGATAAATTCATCTTAAGATAAATACATAATTTGATGTCTTTTGAAGTAAGATTTGGAAACTTTTTAGAAAGTGTAGTAATGAACTCATTGTGAATTTGGTTCAAATTTGTTTCGAATGATTCCCACTCATGTTTATTAACAGCATTTATCTTAATCGCTTTTTTAACCTCTGATTTTAATTTATTAATGTCAGTTTCTTTTTCAAGTATTCCTTGCACCTTTTCGATCATTTCGCTTTGCTTTGCAATAGAAAGGGATTTTCCTGCAACTTGTGAAGATTTTGACAGCAGCTCTAACTCTAAAATATGTTTTTCATATTGTTGTGTATTGAGGTCATTTTGTGCTTTTAGTTCTAACTCTAAGATTTTCTTTTGATGTTTCAAATCCTCTTCCTTTAATGCTAACTTTTGAATGTAGCGCATTTTATTCCATTTGTAATAAATGTACAATATCACACCTATTAATATGATGTAGACTAAAATCATCCAAATTGAGAAATACCATGGAGTTGCTACTGAAAAAGTAAAACTTTTGACTTTGTTATATTTAAGTCCGTCATGATTGTAAATTGTAAAAACTACCGACCCACTTTTTAAATTGTTTAAGGTCACCTTGCCATCATTAATGGGAATGGGATTTTTAGAATCTTCTAGTTTGTAAAATAGATTTGGTTTAGACGATCCGTAAAAACCAGAAATTAAATGAATGTTAACCTCTGTATTATAACTAACCGTTCCATCAGTCTCTACTAATTCATCGTTGGAGAAAGCCTCCACCTTTAAATTAGGAACTGCTATATTGCTATTATTCAATTTTAACGAAATAAAGCCGTCATCTAGATTTAATAGATAGTTATCACCGTTTTTAAATATGTTCAAATTATCATTGATAATCTTTCCTTTATAATATTTATCTTGGATTAAGCTACGCACAAAAGTGGTATCAGCGCTCGCATAAACTTGGTATAAGAGTCCGCCTTGCAATATCACAAAATGATTTTCATCAATCTTCACAACATCTGAAACTTGAGAAAAATTAGTATTGAATAGCTCGTTCTTCACTAGCTTTTTTGCGACAGCATTGTAAGTGTACCATTGGTGATTAATGAGAAATAAAATATCGTTTCGAAACTCAAAAATCTTTACAGCAAAGTCATTTTTAATACCGTTTTTCTGAGTGATGTTTTCAATTTTGGTTTGGTATTGCTCGTTATAAATAATGCGGTACAATCCTCTGTAATTATCTGCTGCCCAAATTTCGTTTCGTTTATTCTGAGCTACGTATTTTATGGGTTTTAAAAAGTCTTTTAATAGAATTGCCTCTGCTGAGTTGGCTAAATCTTTATAAACATATACCCCACTATAGGTTCCTTGTAAATATGAATTATCAACATTACTTTTAACTAATGTCCAGCCGCCATTGATACTATTGTATTTAGAGTACGCACTTTCTTTGTATAAAAAAGTCCCTTCGTCCTGTCCTATCAAGTAGTTATCTCCCACCTTGTTAATACTCCAAGCTTGCCCTTGAGAATTTGGCACTAACGAGAAATCTTTGTTTTCGTATTTATAAACACCGTGATTTGAAGCCAAAAGATAACCACGATCTGTTTTCACAACCGAATATACAGATCCTAAAGTTCCAGAATTATCATAGAAAATAAGATTAGGAGAATTTACTTCAATATATGCGATACCGTTATCTAGTCCTAACCATAAATTATTCTCTTTATCTTCAGTAATCGTTAAGATACTATTGTTCATCAAGACATTATCTCGATTTATATTCATCGAAGAATTAGTTTTAAAATCAAATATGAAAAGCCCTTTATTTGCAGTTCCTATAACAAGTCTATTGTTTTTAAGAAATTTGGCTGCGTTGATATTGGCTTTTTTTAAAACTTCATTTAATGGGTTTTGCCATGGCGACAATGAACCATTTTTACTAATGTAAACCCCATTTTTCTTAGTGAAGAAATATATGCTACCATTATATTTTTCGATAGCATGCACCACATTGTTCTTCAAAACTTCCCAAGCTTTTATTTCGACCAACTTATCGCCTTGTAATTTTTGAACACCATCGACAACAGTTGCTACTAATAGTTCTTTATCAATTTCGAAAAAATAGGAGATTAAAGGTGCCAGTTTAATTTTTTTTACTTTTTTTCCGTCAAAAATAAATACTTCGTTGAAAGACTGAAAGTAGATTTGGTCATCGAATTTGAAAATTTTCCAAATCTCCCCATTATCACTATCAGTAAAAATATTTTTACCCTGAGAAATAGAGGTATAAATCATCCTACCCTTTTCTCTTTTCCAGTAACCAAATTCCTTGTAAGAACCAGAGTAAATTTTGTCTCCTTCCACAAATACAGAACGGATGATTGTTTTATTGGGCAGCGTATTTTTCTCCCATTTGATTCCGTCATATCTTAGCAAATAGTGGTTGTTTGCAAAATACAACGCTTTGTCATTTCCCTGAGCGATGTTCCAAATTTGGTTGTCACCTTTATAATCAGATTTGCTGTAATTTTCTACAAAAGGTAATAGCTCTTGACTGTAATTAGGAAACGTATTTAAGAAAAGAAGAAATGTTATAAGTATGATTTTTTTCAAGACGAGAAATTTTATCAGAAGTGTAATTATCTTCAAATATAATTACATTTATTTAGAAAACAGCACAAAAAAAGCCTCTCTTGAGAGAAGCTTATTATTATTGAAATGCTATATAACTATACTGCTAACAACGTATAAACTTGCTTAGCAATTTCCATTTCTTCGTTTGTAGGAATAACCATTATTTTAACTTCTGAGGTTATTGTATTTATCTCACGAATTTCTTTTGATCGCGTTTCATTAAGGGCATCATTGATTTCGATTCCGAAATAATCCATATCAGTGCACACCAATTTTCTAATGTAAGAAGAATTCTCTCCAATACCTGCTGTAAAAATAATAGCATCAATACCATTTAAAACTGCCGCGTACGAACCAATGTATTTTTTAATCCTGTAAGCGTTCATTGCTAGTGCTAGTTGGCATTGTTCATTTCCTTTTTCAGCTTCTGCTTCAATTTCTCGTAGGTCACTGAAACCCGTTAAACCTAGCATACCACTTTTCTTTAATAAAATATCGTTAACTGCTGTGCTGCTGTAGCCCAATGTATTAATTAAGTAAAAGATTAAAGAATGGTCGATATCGCCGCTTCTTGTTCCCATGATCAATCCATTTGAAGGAGAAAACCCCATCGAATGATCTATGGCTTTACCATCTTTAATAGCTGTAATACTGCAGCCATTCCCTAGATGAATGCTAATGATTTTGCTGCTTTTTTGTAAATATTCGATTGCTTTCTCTGAGACATATTTATTACTCGTACCATGAAAACCGTATTGACGGATCTTATCCTTTTCATAGAACTCGTTTGGAATTGCATATTTGTGTGCAACTAAGGGGATAGTTTGGTAGAAGGCGGTGTCAAATACTGCAACTTGTTTCGCTTTTGCAAAAATTTCTTCGGCCACATTTATACCAATTAAGTGTGCCGGATTGTGTAGCGGCACTAAAACAGCTAAGGCCTCGATTTTATCCTTTACATCTTGATCGATAATTGTAGTTCCTGAAAAGAAGGTGCTACCATGCACTACACGGTGACCTACTGCCACGATTTCGTCAGTAGATTTTATAATACCTACATTTTCATTCATTAGCAAATTGGCAATCTTAAGTAAACCCGACTTGTGATCTGGAATAAGCAAACGCTCTTCTAACTTAGTTTTGTCTGTGGTATAGGTAAAATTAGAACTTTCTAAACCTATTCTATCAATCATACCAGTGCAAATTACTTCTTGCTCTGGCATGGCTATTACTTGGTATTTAATTGAAGAACTACCTGAATTTATAATGAGTATTTTCATTGAACTTATTTTTTTCTCTCCTCACCCCTCTCTAAAGAAGAAGGTGAGTGGATTGAATTATTCTGTATATTTTTTTTTAAAACTTTAAACCATAAACTTTAAACTTCCCTTTATAACCCCTGCGCTTGAATAGCTGTAATTACTACTGTGTTAATAATATCATCAACTGTACAACCGCGACTTAAGTCATTAACAGGTTTGTTTAAGCCTTGCAGCATTGGACCAATTGCTAATGCTCCAGTTTCTCTTTGCACTGCTTTATAGGTATTGTTTCCTGTATTCAAATCAGGGAAAATCAACACACTTGCTTGACCGGCAACTTCAGAATTGGGCATTTTACTTAAACCAATCATTTTATCGACTGCCGCATCATATTGAATTGGTCCCTCGATTTTAAGGTCTGGGCGTTTTTCTCTTACGATTTGAGTTGCTTTTCGAACTTTATCAACTTCATCTCCTTTTCCAGATGCTCCAGATGAATAGGAAAGCATTGCCACTTTAGGTTCGATACCAAACGCCATACTAGAATCTGCAGAAGAGATTGCTATTTCAGCCAGTTGTTCTGCAGTAGGATTTGGGTTAATAGCACAATCTCCAAAAACAGAAACACGGTCTTCTAAACACATGAAAAACACTGATGAAACCACGCTAGAATTTGGTTTGGTTTTAATGAATTGTAAAGCGGGTAAAATGGTATGTTGCGTTGTGTGTGCTGCACCAGAAACCATTCCGTCTGCGTCGCCTTTGTAAACCATCATGGTTCCAAAATAAGATACATCTTCCATTAAATCCCTAGCCATTGCAATTGTGACGTTTTTATTTTTTCGTAACTCATAATAAGTAGCTGCGTACTCATCATACTTACTTGATTCTATTGGGTTAATGATAGCTACTTTACTAAAGTCTAATGTAATTGCAAGTTCGATTAATTTACTTTC
>TARA_R110002033_G_scaffold131672_4_pt1 | contig 13636 bp, 10 predicted proteins | sample TARA_R110002033 | Tara Oceans TARA_R110002033 (sample SAMEA4397051) | marine metagenome | biome: Polar Biome; feature: [SRF] surface water layer (ENVO:00010504); material: water (ENVO:00002006), including particulate matter (ENVO:01000060) such as... | depth 5 m
TTGCTAGCGATACTACTAATGGTATTTTTTGTGCCATCACTATTGCCATTTTGTTATGTAGCAATAAATGTCGTGGCTTTGTTATGCCTGTTATTGGTGGCTGCTGCAGTTATTAATTTGTATCTAAAGGGAGCAAAAGTGAATCTGTTTTTTACCATTGGTATTTGCTGTTTGGTAGTAGGGTTTACACTTTTTATACTTAATAATGTTGGGGTTATTCCTAGTTCGTTTTTAGCCGCAAATGGTACTAAATTAGGAACTACGCTCGAAGTGATTTTCTTGTCTCTAGCAACTTCAAGTTTAATTAAAAATCTAAAGGATGAGAAAAATAGTTTAAACCAGTTAGCACTAGTACGTGCAGAAGAAATGAATAGTTTAAAATCATATTTTCTATCAAATATTAGTCATGAGTTGCGTACGCCGTTAAATGCTATTATGAACTTAATTGACTCTATAAGCAATGATATTAATGACGAAGGGATCAAGAAAAATTGCGAAGTTATTAAGTATTCTTCTAGTAGTTTACTTAACTCTGTGAACGATATTTTGGACTTTTCGAAAATAGAAAAGAAAGAATTGCACATCGATACCGTCAAATTTAATCCGGCTCTAGTATTTGAAAAACTGGCTAAAATAATTGCTCTACGAGCAAAAGACAAACACTTGAACTTTGTATTTGAAAAGCCAGAGGAGTTGCCGTTGCAATTTTTAGGTGATGAGATGAGGCTAAATCAAATCATTAATAATATTTTAAATAATGCAATTAAGTTTACAAATGAGGGGAGTGTTATATTTAAGGTAACTGTCATTATGCTGAGTAAAGAGCGCGCTAAACTGATTGTAAAAATAGCAGATACAGGTATAGGGATTTCTGATTTAAAGAGAGAAAGTATCTTTGATTCTTTTACTCAAAACAATAGTGATAATAAAAGAAATTTTAACGGTTTAGGTTTAGGGCTTTATATTGTAAAAAAATTAGTAGACATGCAAAACGGATCAATAGAAATCGATAGTAAATTAGGTAAGGGCACAACGTGTACTGTTGTTCTTGATTATGATGTTGTACCTCAAGAGGAGGGTGTGAAATCAATTGATCAGCCTGTAGTTTATGATCTTCACGGAAAAACCATTTTGGTGGTTGAAGATAATTCTATTAACCAAATGGTAATTAAAATGATTGCTAAAAAATGGTTAAATACTTCAGTAATTTATGCAAACAACGGTCAAGAAGGATTAGAGGCAGTAATGAATAATAAGATTGATATTATATTAATGGACTTACAAATGCCAGTAATGGATGGTTATGAGGCCACACAAGCAATACGTGACGGATTTGCAGGGGCCGAAAACGCAAACATTCCTATTATTGCTGTTACAGCAGATGTCATGGAAACAACAAAAGCGCACATAGCAACAATAGGAATGAATAACTATATTTCTAAACCAATCCAGAAAGAAACGCTATTCCAGATGATTTCAGATTTAGTAAATTAAGTAAATTTTAAACGTACGTAAACGTGTTTAATTCCTTTTTTATCAGAGTCTCTTTCGTCAATTTCTAAGATGTCTGTTAATGATTTTAGCATAGGAGTTAATTTTGCAAAACCATAGTTTCTAGGGTCAAATTCTGGTTTTTTCTTCACAATCAAATTTCCTACATCACCAAGAAATGCCCATCCGCTGTCGTCTGCAATGTCGTCAATAGAATCCTCAATCAAATCAATTGTGGGTTCGTCAATTTTATTCAATGGCTTTCTAACATTCTTTTCTGGAGTTTTTTCTGTGTTTTTCTCAACGACCTTTTTCGCTTCGTTAGTGTTGTTTCTTTTAGGAGCATTTTTCTTGATGGCACCATCTAAAACTTCGATAAAAACAAAACGATCACATGCGCTAATGAAAGGTTTTGGCGTTTTTTGTTCCCCAATTCCAATTACTTTCATTCCTGATTCACGCAATCTAATAGCAAGGCGCGTAAAATCGCTGTCACTAGATACGATACAAAAACCATCTAACTTACCAGAGTATAATAAATCCATGGCGTCAATAATTAGTGCTGAGTCTGATGAATTTTTTCCAGTAGTGTAACTATATTGTTGGATAGGAGTAATGGCATGCTCTAATAAAACACCTTTCCAGCCGTTTGCATTAGGACGGGTCCAATCGGCATAGATGCGTTTTGTAGTAGGAGTACCATACTTAGTAATTTCCTCCATCATACCTTTTACATTGCTGTAAGGGACATTGTCTGCATCAATTAAGACGGCTAATTTAAGTTCTCTTGTATTTTGTGACATATAAATGGTTGCATTGCGTGATTTTTCAAAGATACAAAGTTTAAAGTAAAAATGTGCTTTAGCCCTGATAGTAACGGCATCCTTTTACTTTTTTCTTTAAAAAGTAAAAGATACAGTGAATAGCAGGAATAGCTACAAAAAAATAAATTTAATTTCAAGACTTTTATAAAATATAAATAATTATTTTTGCAACTTCTTAAAATTAAAATTATTACTTAAATATATTATGGTAAAGGATTTATTCGAAAGAATTCAAAACAATAAAGGACCATTAGGAAGATGGGCTTCACAAGCGGAGGGATATTTTGTTTTTCCAAAATTAGAAGGAGAGTTAGGGCCTAGAATGCAGTTTGGTGGTAAAGATATTTTGAACTGGAGCTTAAATGACTACTTAGGTTTAGCGAATCATCCTGAAGTGCGACAAGCAGATACTGATGCAGCAATTCAATTTGGTGCAGCATACCCTATGGGAGCAAGAATGATGAGCGGTCACACAAAATACCATGAGCAATTAGAAGAAGAATTAGCTGCTTTTGTAATGAAAGAATCGGCTTATTTATTGAATTTCGGTTACCAAGGAATGGTTTCTATTATTGATGCTCTTGTTACTAGAAATGATGTAATTGTATATGATGTAGATGGTCATGCTTGTATTATTGACGGTGTTCGTTTACACAGTGGAAAACGTTTTACATACAAGCACAATGATATTGAGAGTATGGAGAAAAACCTGCAACGTGCGACTAAAATAGCTAACGAAACAGGTGGAGGTATTCTATTTATCACTGAAGGTGTGTTTGGAATGCGCGGTCAGCAAGGTAAATTGAAGGAGATTGTTGCAATGAAACAAAAATATAATTTTCGATTATTAGTTGATGATGCACACGGTTTTGGTACTCTTGGTAAGACAGGTGCTGGAGCAGGTGAGGAGCAAGGAGTTCAAGATGATATTGATGTTTACTTTTCTACATTTGCTAAGTCAATGGCTAATATTGGTGCATTTGTAGCAGCTGATAAAGATGTTATTGATTACTTAAAATATAATTTACGTTCTCAAATGTTTGCAAAAGCATTGCCTATGATTCAAACTGTAGGTTCTTTGAAGCGTTTAGAGTTACTGCGTAATCACCCAGAATTAAAAGATAAATTATGGGAAAACGTTAATGCTTTACAAAACGGATTAAGAGATAAAGGATTTAACATAGGGGATACTAACACTTGTATTACTCCAGTATATCTTGAAGGAAGTATACCAGAAGCAATGATTATGGTAAATGACTTGAGAGAAAACTATGGTGTATTTCTATCTATTGTTGTTTATCCAGTAATTCCAAAAGGTATCATTTTATTAAGAATGATTCCTACTGCTTCGCATACAATTGATGATATTAATGAAACACTTGTTGCATTTGAAGCTATTCGTGAGAAGTTAGTTAATGGAACATATAAGGAAATCGCAGCAAAAACTAAGGTAGACTTAGATGCTTAAAATTTTACTATTGCAATAATTTAGAAATCCGTTCATCCTAGATGAGCGGATTTTTTTTTATACTGAAAGATCAATTTTGTTTATCTTTAAAGTAAAATGAAGTAAGATGAAAATACAAATGATTGGTTTACTAACTGTTTTAGTTAGTTTAAGCGCATGCAAAAAAGATTTTGAAAATGAAAAGCCAATAGATATTCAAAGAGGTGATAATGTAGAAATTATCGAAGAGTGCTATGCCGTTTATAGTCAAAAAGACACTGTTTTTCTACATTTGAAAGTGGCTAATAGCGAGCAAGTTTCTGGAACACTGCAATATAAATTCTATGAGAAGGACCGCAATGGAGGTACCTTTAAAGGTATAATTAAGGGCGATAGTTTGATTGCTAATTATACTTTCATCTCTGAAGGGAAAACGAGTTCGCGAGAATTAGTATTCTTGAAAAAAGGCGATGCCTACCTTGAAGGGTACGGAGAAATAGTAGAGAATAACAGTGGGAAAGTAACTTTTAAAAATCATAAAGAACTTCAGTTTGATAATAGCATGCTATTGTCGAAAACCGACTGTCAATAACTTAAAAAAAGCACCAATATGACTCCTTGTATTGGTGCTTTTTTGGATGCTTATAAATCCAATTTAAAAGTTTTTCTTTTACAGATAATTTTTGGATCAAAATTTTTCCAGATGGCATGAATGGCATGATTATCTGCTAATTCGGGTGTTCGAATACAATTTTCGATGCCTTTCTCAGTAAAGGTGGTGTGGTACTCTTTGAAAATAATTGCGTGAGCACCTTTACTTTGATAATCAGGATGCACGCCTATCAAATAGAAACAAACATCTTTACTGTTATTACGAGCATTTAATAAATGATAAAACCCAAAAGGAAATAATTTACCATTTGCTTTTTGAAGTGCTGTTGAAAAACTAGGCATAACAATCGCAAAAGCAACTAAATTTTGGTCTTTATCCTCTACAAATTTGATGTATTCAGGATTGATAAAGCTAATGTACTTTTTCTTAAAATATTCTTTTTGTATGTCGGTTATAGGTACAAAAGAAGATAGACTAGCATAAGACGCATTGAATAAATCAAACATTTTATCAACATAAGGCATTACTTCTTTAGTCTTTTTAAAATTCAACGGTTTTAATTGATACCTTTTTTTTATTATTTCCTGTGCTTTATCAAAGTACTCTAATTTTACATTTTTAAACGGAAACTTACTCTCAATGTATTCTTTCTCAGTTTCAAAACCTAATTGTTCAAAATGTTGCGCATAGTATGGGTGATTGTACCAAGTAATCATGGTCCCTAATTCGTCAAAACCTTCAGTTAAAACACCGACTTTATCTAAGTTAGAAAATCCCATAGGGCCTTCTACGTGCTCCAAATTGTTTTTACGGCCTAATTCATATACCTTTTCAAGTAGGGCTTTAGTAACGTCAATATCATCTATGACATCAAACCATCCAAAACGTACTTTCTTTTTTTGTTGATCATTTACTTCACTCCAATTGATTATAGCGGTAATTCTACCTACAATTTCGTCGTTTCTATAAGCCAAGTAAAAATAAGCCTCGGCGTTTTCAAATGCGGGATTTTTAGTTTTATCAAATGATTCTAATTCATCGGCAATGATGGGTGGTACCCAATAGTCATTGTTTTTATATAAAGAGAAAGGAAATTTAATGTAAGTAGTTAATTCCTTTTTAGTATTTACTTCTTTTACTGTAATCATGGTATTTTTAAAGTTGTGAGTACTGGCATATTTCATGCACCGACTCTAATGGTATTTTTAGATTTTATTTTAAATCGGTAGGTTTAAATAATTTGACATCTTTATGTCTTGCGTCATATCGCCAAGAAATTCCAACACCACCGTATAAAATAGAAGGAGTGTCTTTTAAACTTGAGCTTATCGAAGCATCGATTTGAATATCATCACTTAGTAAATAAGCAGCACCTGCCCTTACAATTGCATCGCTATAAAAATCGCTTTTAAATCCTTGATTTTCTACAAAACCAGACCATTCTCGATTAAAAGCTTTGGTCAATGTGATAATGTAGCCGTAACTAGGATTATCAGTAGCAACGTAATCTGCGATGATGTTTGTTACAAATACCCAACTGCCATCTCCGAAATGATTTTGAGTGATCAGCATTAATTTGGGCGAAATTTCAGCGTTTGCTGTATAATAATAAGGATTGTCTTTACCTACGATATTTGCTCCTGCAAAAACACTCACTGCTGGTATAAATTGCTCCCAGTTGAAACTGTGATTGGCCTTCCAGCTGTACAAATTGATTCTGTCTGCGCTATTTTTATAAGGATCAAATAGCAAATATTTTGCTCCAAGAACTGTTTGTCGCAACGCAGAATTTGTTTTTTCGATAAATCGGGCATTGTATTTTTCGTACTGATATTGAATATCTGCAATAACTTCTAGTCGCTCTGTAAGTACTCCCCAACGTAAGGTTGCGTCTAAGCCAACACCTGTTTTATCATAATCTAGTAAAGTATGATGTTGTTTTATGGCATAGGTACCTACTTCAGCTTGAATTACTTTTTTCCCTATAGCATAAGCAGACATACTCTCACCAGGTCTATTAGAATTAATAATATCAGTATGTTGAGCAAAAAATAGGGTGGGCACCATTAAAAGCGCAGTATACAATGCTGATTTGATATTTGACATAGCTATTTTGATGTTAAAAGTAATAATGCATTTCAAATGTACTATAATTTATTATTTATTTAAGAAGGATAGTTCACTTTTGTCCTTAAGTTTCGGGTTGGTTTTATTATTTTTGTAAAAAAAATAATTATGCAAACTGCTTCTTTTGGAGGTTTTATACGAACCCTATTAATTATAATAGCTTTCTACTATATCTTTAAGTTTTTGGCTAAATTATTCTTGCCACTCTTATTAAAAAAGGTAGTACAAAAGGCAGAGAACAATTTCAAGCAGCAACACCAGCAATCGCGCGATCAATCTTGGAATAGCACACAATCTGAACAAGAAGTTTTTTACAAACCACCAGTTTCAAAACAATTTCATGAGACCAAAAAAGTGGGTGATTATGTGGATTACGAAGAAATAGATTAAGTTTGCCGAAGTTATCAAATATATACTCTTAAATAAGCGCTACATTGAAAGTTATTACTAAATTATACCCTCATGCCATTGCCATTTTAGGCTTTGTCATTGTTTCTCTTTTTTATTTTTATCCCGTACTACAAGGCAAACAAATTTTTCAATCAGATATTGTACAATATACTGGAATGGCTAAGGAGCAAAACGATTTTAGAGCTTCAGATCATGTAGAGCCATATTGGACAAATAGTTCGTTTGGAGGGATGCCTACGTATCAGTTGGGGGCAAAATATCCTCATGATTACATAGGTGCAATCGACGATGCTTTGCGTTTTTTACCACGTCCTGCTGATTATTTGTTTTTATACTTTTTAGGCTTTTATGGCTTGTTACTAGTTTTAAAAGTAGATCCTTTAAAAGCTTTTTTTGGTGCATTAGCTTTTGGTTTTTCGACCTATTTAATTATTATTCTTGGTGTTGGGCACAACGCTAAGGCGCACGCAATCGCCTACATGCCTCTAGTTATCGCTGGAGTGATTTTAGTTTTTCAACGTCGTTATATAGTAGGTGGGTTGTTAACTATGTTTGCCGCAGCTTTAGAAATTAATGCGAATCACTTCCAGATGACGTATTATTTATTGCTTTTTCTTTTAATTCTAGCCGCTTATTTTATCTATAAAGATGTTAAAGACAAAGCATTTCGACCACTTTTAAAATCTTTTGGTTTTCTTGCTATTGCAGGTATTTTAGCAGTAGGAGCAAACGCGACTAATTTAATGGCTACTGCTGAATATGCTGGTTTTAGTATTCGATCAAAGAGCGAACTAACATACAATCCTGATGGATCAGCAAATACGACAAGTAGTGCAATGACTAAAGATTACATTACAGAGTATAGTTATGGAGTAATGGAGAGTTTTAATTTGATTGCACCTAGAATTTTTGGGGGATCAAATAGTGAAAATGTTGGTAAGGATAGTGAAATGTATGAAATGATGATTGGGAACGGCGTTCCTGATGCTCAGGCCGCTGATTTTGTTTCAGGTATGCCAACATATTGGGGAGACCAACCTATTGTTGCCGCTCCTGCTTACATAGGGGTGGTTGTTTTTTTTCTTGCAATTTTAGCGTTGTTTGTTGATAATCGCAAAATAAAATACGTTTTCCTATCGGGAGCTGTTGCGTCATTGCTACTATCGTGGGGTAAAAACTTTCCTGTTTTAACTGATTTCTTTATCGACTTTATCCCAATGTATGATAAGTTTAGAGCAGTTTCTTCGATACAAGTGATATTAGAATTGTGTTTTCCTGTACTAGCAATAATGGGACTGCAATCCTTTTTTAAATTAGATAAAGAGCAACACTTTAAACCATTGTGGCAAGCTGCGGCAATAAGTTTTGGTACGATTGTAATTTTGTTTTTAAGTAAAGGCATGTTTAGTTTTGCAGGGGCAAACGACGGATATTATTTAGAAAGTTACGGTCCGCAATTTGTTGATGCTTTAAAGAGCGATAGAAAGAGTCTTTTTAACGCCGATTTACTTCGTTCAGGTTTCTTTATTATAGTAACTGCGGGAGTTTTATGGTTGTATATAAAAAATAAATTAGCACACACTACAGCGATAGTTTTAGTTGGGTTATTTATGGTTTCTGACTTATTTTTTGTAGATAAGAAATATGTATCTACAAAAGATTTCGTTTCTAGTCGTCAAGTAGAAGTTCCGTTTCAGGAAACGCTTGCTGATCAAGAAATAGCAAAAGACCCAGGAATTTTTAGAGTATTTGAAGTACAGGATTTAATGGGTGCTCGTACCTCTTATTTTCACAAATCTATAGGTGGTTATAGTGCTGTTAGACCTAGGAGAGTGCAGCAACTATTTGATTACCAATTAGCAAAAAATAATCTTGAAGTACTTAACATGTTAAACGTTAAGTATGTGATTCAGAAAGATAAAGAAGGTAAAGACTTTCCAGCTATCAATCCTGATGCTAACGGTAATGCATGGTTTGTAAGAGACGTTAAGTTGGTTAATAAAGCCAATGACGAAATGAGATTATTAGAAGGGTTTGACACTAAACGTGCGGCTATTTTTAATATTAATCTCTACGGTGAAAAATTTAATAATGCACGTTTGAAACGCAATCTTGATGATAGCGGTACAATTGCTCTAGAAGTGTATAAGCCTAACTATTTAAAATATATCTCGAAGTCTAAAAATGAAGGCCTAGCTGTTTTTTCTGAAATTTATTATGAAAAAGGTTGGAATGCCTACGTTGATGGAGTAAAAACGGATCATTTTCCTGTAGATTATGTTCTAAGAGCGATGATGGTTCCTGCTGGTGATCATACTATCGAGTTTAAATTTGAGCCAGAAGTTGTAAAAACAGGAAGTACAATTACATTGATAAGTGCTGTTTTAATGCTGTTACTTTTAATAGGAGGAATCTACTTTGAAAGAAAAGGGAAAGAAATCTAGGCAAGCAGCTATGTTTTAAAATTGCTATTTTGTTATAGTAGCTTTTACAGTATAAACTTAATCAATCTCTAATTGGAACCTGAAAACAAGAAAGTTTTAATAATTACCTATTATTGGCCACCTGCTGGAGGACCAGGAGTTCAGCGTTGGTTAAAATTTGTAAAATACGTGCCTAAGTATGGTATACAGCCTATAGTTTATGTACCTGATAATCCTACTTACCCTATTATCGATAATGATCTTTTAAAAGAGGTTTCGGATAGTGTCGTAATTCTAAGAAACAAGATTTTTGAACCGTACCAATTGGCTTCTTTTTTTTCGAAAAATAAAACAAAAAAAATAAGTTCGGGGATTATTCCTAATACTAAAAAGCAATCGGTATTAGATAAAATATTTTTATGGATTAGAGGAAATTTGTTTATTCCTGATGCACGTGTGTTTTGGGTTAAACCCTCTGTGAGTTATTTAGAAAAATACATTGTTGAAAATAATATTGAAACCATTATTACCTCAGGACCTCCGCACAGTTTGCACCTAATAGGTTTGGATTTAAAAAAGCGCTTAGATGTAAAGTGGTTTGCTGATTTTCGGGATCCTTGGACTACGATAGGATATCACAAATCGTTGCGTTTATCAAACTACGCTGCTGTAAAGCACAAACAACTGGAGCAGGAAGTAATGCAAACTGCAGATGAAATTATTGTTACAAGTAAAACTACTAGAACAGAATTTCAAGCCATTACTGATAAGCCTATAACAGTAATTACAAATGGTTATGATACTGCATCAGTTCCTGCGCAACAACTAGATACTAAGTTTACTTTAGCGCATATAGGGTCGTTTTTGTCAGAAAGAAATCCGCAAATTTTGTGGACGGCACTTCAAGAATTATTAATCGAAATTCCGTCCTTTAAAGCCAATTTAGAAATCAAATTGATAGGAGCTATTAGTCAGGAAGTATTGACTTCAATTACTGAGTACGCATTAGATTCTTATATGAATAACTTAGGATATGTTTCACACTCCGAAGCTATTGTTCATCAAAAAAAGTCTCAAGTTTTACTGCTGATCGAAATAGATTCTGAAGATACAAGAAGTATTATTCCAGGTAAATTATTCGAGTATATGGTTTCAGGGAGACCTATAATTGCTATTGGACCTAAAAACTCCGATTTTGCTGAGATAATTACTGAAACAAACTCTGGAGTGTTTTTTGAATATGCTGAAAAAGAAAAACTAAAACAAGTGATTGTAACGTATTATAATCAATATTTAGTTGGTGAACTTAAGGCAAACGGAGTAGGCTTACAACAATATTCAAGAGAAAACCTTACAAAACAATTAGTGCAACTTCTTAATAAATAATGTATAGGCAGTGCCTTACTAGATAATATCCACTTATGGGAATAGTTTTAAATCAATCCTTAAAAAATACTGTCATTACCTATTTGGGTTTTGGTATTGGGGCTATAAACACACTTTATTTGTATCCTGTATTTCTAGGTGCGACCTATTATGCTGTAACAAATTACATTTTATCAGCCGCTAATGTAATTATGCCGCTTTTTGCCATTGGAATGCAAAACACCCTAGTAAAGTTTTATAGCCAATGTAAAACTGAAGAAGAACGAGGGCGGTTTTTATCCTTTACGGTTTTGTTTCCTTTTCTATTGTGTATTCCTATAGGGATTATTGGATTGTTTTTCTTTGATGATCTGGTTTATTTTGTATCAAAAAAGAATCCTGTTGTTCAAACGTTTATATGGTTAATCCCTTTTACTGGACTGTGCATGGCATATTTTGAAATATTTTATGCTTGGGCAAGAGTGCACATGCATTCTGTATTTGGAAATTTTATTAAGGAAGTTGGATTGAGACTCTTTTCTCTTTTCGCTATCGTTGGTGTCTATTTTAACTGGATATCTATAGTTGACTTTGTGTATGTTACATCAGGTATATACTTCTTGGCACTGATTGTCACGATGTTGTATGCTTTTAAAATTAAGAGACCGAATTTTCAGTTTTATATTCCTGCCAATGTTAAAGATATTTTAGAGTATACCTTCTACATCATTCTATCAGGTAGTGTCGCTAATTTATTGCTAGATGGCGACAAGCTAATGTTGAATCAATATCTAGTGATTGAGAATATCGCTTATTATTCTGTAGCGACGTACATAGCTTTAGTGATATCTGTTCCTAGCCGCGCAATGCATCAAATTGTTTATCCTATTACGGCCAAATTAATGCATGAAAATAAGTATGAGGAATTGAATGCGCTGTATAAAAAAACGTCTATTAATTTGCAAATTGTGGGTGGTTTTGTAATGCTTTGCATCTTTGTAAATATCAGTCAATTGTATGAGATCGTTCCCAAGGAGTATAGCGGCGGTATTATTGTGGTTTTTATGATCGGACTTTCAAAGTACTTTGATTTAATTTTAGGAAATAATAATGCAATCATTTTTAACTCAAAATATTACCGAACAGTGTTGTTTTTGGGGCTGTTTTTAGTGCTGATAACAATAGTTTTAAATAGAATTTTTATACCTCTTTATGGTATCATGGGGTGTGCTTTTGCCACACTTCTATCAATAACTTTATATAGTTTAGCTAAACTTTTATTTGTAGTGAAGCGCATGCATTTGTATCCTTTTACTAAAGAAACAGTTACTTCACTAGTTGTGACTGCAGTGTTATTTTTAGCATTTTACTTTTGGGAATTTCCATTGTATCCTTTAATTGGAATCGCCTTAAAATCGATCATCTTAACGGTGGTTTACCTATATGTTAATTACAAATTAGTAATATCTAAAGAAATAAATGACATCATAGATAAAGTGCTGCTTAAATTTAATTTAAGATCTTAAAGCTTTTTAATTGTAATTAAGTATTCCTCACAAACTCTAACCAATTGATTTTGATGATAATTTTATAACACTCCTTAAATAAACCATAACATTTGAGGGGGGAATAATCAATATATTTGTCGAAAATCTAGCAAAAAGGCTAAAAATAACTAGTAATTAATTAAAATATCACTAAAAGTGGGTATTGCATGTGGTTAATTAAGGACTTAATTTTGTGCTTCACTGTTGTCTAGATTTTTAGTTCGATGTTGAAACTAAACCATACAATTATTATGAATAGTCAGTTAATTACGAATGATGAGAATTCTAAGAAATTCTCTCAAATCCTAAGGGATAAACTTAGTAAAGGTTTTGTAATTGAAGAAAGGAACGATAAGTTACCTTTTGCTGTGTTATCTAAGAAGAGGAAGGTTAATCACAATATTTATTTTGTGATATCATGTGTAACTCTAGGTTTAGGATCTATTCCTTGGATTTACAAAAGCTTTCTCTCATCTAAAGAAAAGCGCATTTTAGTTGCTCTTGACGAAGATGGTAATGCATTTGAAGACAAATGTTATAGTTAATATAACGACTTAAACCAAAAGAAAATAGCCTATTACATTGTATATGTAGTAGGCTATTTTTTTACTATAATTTGTCTTTCAAATAATGACCAGTGACTGATTTTTTATTCTTAGCCACTTGCTCTGGAGTTCCAGTAGCTAATAGTAACCCGCCATTTTCACCACCTTCAGGTCCTAAGTCAATCAGCCAGTCAGCACATTTTATTAGATCTAAATTGTGCTCGATGACTAATATAGAGTGTCCCTTTTCGATTAAAGCATCAAATGAGGCTAATAGCTTTTTTATGTCGTGAAAATGCAATCCAGTTGTAGGTTCGTCAAACACAAACAATGCTTTGTCTTTAGTAGCACCCTTAACTAAGAAAGATGCTAATTTAATCCTTTGTGCTTCACCACCTGATAATGTTGACGACGATTGTCCTAACTGAACATAACCCAAACCAACATCGTGTAATGGCTGTAGCTTTTGAGTGATTTTTGTTTGTTTATTTTTATCGAAAAATGCTAGTGCATCATCTATTGTCATAGTTAAAACATCGTGAATATTTTTACCCTCAAAATCAACTTCAAGAATCTCCTTTTTGAAACGTTTTCCATGACAAGTTTCACATGGCAACTGGACATCGGCCATGAAAACCATTTCTACATTAATCGTTCCTTCTCCTTTACAAGTCTCACAACGACCACCGTCTACGTTAAAAGAAAAATGCTTTGGCAAATAGCCTCTTATTTTTGATAATTTTTCTTTCGAAAATAAATCTCTTATATCATCGTAGGCCTTGATATAAGTAACTGGATTTGAGCGCGAACTTCTACCTATTGGGTTTTGATCTACGTATTCAA
>TARA_R110002033_G_scaffold39242_7_pt1 | contig 13632 bp, 13 predicted proteins | sample TARA_R110002033 | Tara Oceans TARA_R110002033 (sample SAMEA4397051) | marine metagenome | biome: Polar Biome; feature: [SRF] surface water layer (ENVO:00010504); material: water (ENVO:00002006), including particulate matter (ENVO:01000060) such as... | depth 5 m
CGGATCAGATGCGCGGCACTGTCCTGACGCGCGACAAATTCGGCCGGAGACCACTGCGCAAAGGGCGGCAGGCTGAAACCGTGCCTTTCAAAGAACGCACGCGCATCTTCAAGAAGTGTATTGATTTCAGACCGCTTCATTCCCAAAAGTCCTGTCCGTCAGACGAGATGCGTCGTTGTGAAAAACTGGCTGTAGATCGGGTCACAGGCAGCACCGATTGCGCGTGCCTCACCTCCGATGACGCCCTCTGCGACATCCGGCACAAGCAATCCGCGGCTGTCTTCATTCGGGAGCTTTTCGCGCACGGCTTCGACCAGACGGTGGCGCACATCCTCGGGCAACGCACCGTCAATGATCACCGCCTCAAAGTCGATGACCGCACAGGCCGACATGCAGGCCTGCGCGATTGCATGTGCTGCAGCATCGATCCAGTCACTGACCTCTTCTTCAAAGCCGGACCAGTCCTGCGGTTGCTTCCAAAGGTCACGATAATCCTTTCCGGCCCTGGCAAGGGCCGTTTCAAGAACATGAACCGAAGCCACATCAAGCAGCTGTTGGGTTCGGCCGGCGCGGTCCCCGACCCGCAGCGGGGCGAACGAGCCTGCATTGCCCCTGCTGCCTTCGTACACGGACTGGTTCAGCACAATACCACCCCCGATAAAGGTCGAGACGAAGAAATAAGCATAATCGTTGAACTCCCGCCCCCTGCCATAGACCTGCTCGGCCCAGCACGCGCTTGTTGCGTCGTTCAGCATGAACACGGGCAGATCGGTAAACCGGGCGATTTCACGCTCGAACGACAGATCCTTCCAGGACAAAAATTCATCCGGCGTGTTGCCGTCCGACGCCCCCCATTTCCAGATCTCGAACGGCGCCGCGATGCCAAAACCGCACAGCCGTTCAGCAGCCTTTGCACCAAGCTCCTCAAGAGCATCGGCATAGCTTGCCTCCAGAAAGGCAAAGACGGTCTGCGGGATGGCAATATCGTAGGTCAGGTTGCGCTTGAACAGCGTCTTGCCGCAAAAATCCAGGACAATCAGATCACAACTGCGCCGCCCCAGCTTGCACCCGACAGAGAGCGCGCCAAGAGGATTCAGCGTGATCGGGATCGACGGCTTGCCAACTTTACCGCGCACCGGTTTGCCCTGCCGGGTCAGCCCATCGCTTTTCAGCTTGCGCAAGATGACCGAAATCGTCTGTGCGGACAGTCCGGTCTGCCGCGCCAGATCGCTGCCGGGCATCGCACCGTTGCGCTGCAGAAGAGACAGGATAGCCCGCTCGTTCGGGTTGCGCAGCCGATTGTCATCTGCGCGGCGCGCGACGCCTATAGCTTTCATCTGGTTCATCAACTGCGCTCACGCCACTCCCGTTCCACGTGGCAAATCTCCCCTGACGGAATTAATAAGTCAAGATGATTTATTAATTGACAGGATGAGGCTTTCCATGAATTTTGATCCCATCGCGACGCTCCGATTCGTGACGTTGGTCGAAACATTCTGGGAGGAATATCATGAAAAAACTTATCGCCGGGACAGCGTTGGGTCTGATCGCCATGGCAGGCACGGCATCGGCCGACGCACATTCTGTATCTGCCTGTCTGATCACGAAAACGGACACAAACCCCTTCTTCGTGAAGATGCGCGAAGGCGCGCAGGCCAAGGCCGAAGAACTGGGCATGGAGCTGAACACCTATGCCGGCAAGATCGACGGTGACCACGAAACACAGGTTGCCGCCATCGAAACATGCATCGCCAACGGCGCAAAAGGGATACTCCTGACGCCTTCGGACACCTCGTCGATCGTGCCCGCCGTTCAGCAGGCCCGCGATGCGGGTATCCTCGTGATCGCGCTGGACACACCTCTTGATCCGATCGATGCCGCCGACATGACCTTTGCAACCGACAACTTCCTCGCCGGTGAGCTGATCGGCCAGTGGGCCGCCGCCGCTCTGGGTGATGGCGCCGCAGATGCAAAGATTGCCATGCTTGATCTTGCCGTCAGCCAACCGACCGTTGGCGTTCTGCGCGATCAGGGCTTTTTGCAAGGCTTTGGCATCGACCTTGGCGATCCCAGCAAATGGGGTGATGAAACCGATCCGCGCATCGTCGGCAACGACGTCACCGCAGGCAACGAGGAAGGTGGCCGAAAGGCAATGGAGAACCTTCTGGCGCAGGATCAGGACATCAACGTTGTCTACACAATCAACGAACCTGCCGCAGCCGGTGCCTATGAGGCGCTCAAGGACATTGGCCGTGAAAACGACGTGCTGATCGTTTCCGTCGATGGCGGGTGCCCCGGCGTCCAGAACATCGAAGATGGCGTCATCGGAGCCACATCCCAGCAATACCCGCTGTTGATGGCCTCCAAGGGGATCGAAGCGATTGCGGCCTTCGCCAAGGACGGCACAAAGCCACAGGCGACAGAGGGCAAGGATTTCTTTGACACCGGCGTGGCACTGGTCACCGACAAGCCGGTCGAAGGCATCGACAGCATCAGCGTCGCCGAAGGCAAGGACCTTTGCTGGGGCTGATCCTCGCAAACGGAACCTGAACACCTCTGCCGGGCGGCGACCATCGCCCGGCACCTACCTCGCACGCGAGGCTCCAAAGCACAGTCGAATGAATGGGAGCGGGCAATGTCCACCGGAGATAATTACGAGGCTGCAGCCTCGAACAGCGCGACCGATGTCGCCCGTTTCGATGAAACCTCATCCGGATTTGTCGGAAAGATCCATCACGCCTTGCATGTGACGCCTGCACTCGTCCCGCTGATCGTCCTTTTGGCCTCTATCATTGTTTTCGGGATGCTGCTGGGGTCCAAGTTCTTCTCGCCCTTCGCGCTGACGCTCATCTTGCAGCAGGTGCAGATCGTCGGGATCGTCGCCGCAGCGCAAAGCCTTGTCATTCTGACCGCGGGCATTGACCTCAGCGTCGGCGCAATCGCCGTCATCTCTTCTGTGGTGATGGGTCAGTTTACCTTCCGCTACGGTTTGCCGCCGGGCCTCGCGGTTGCGTGCGGCCTTGGCTTCGGCACGCTGATCGGAACGATAAACGGCTGGCTGGTCGCCGTGATGAAACTGCCCCCTTTCATCGTCACGCTCGGCATGTGGCAGGTCGTTCTGGCGGCCAACTTCCTTTACTCGGAAAATGAAACAATCCGCAGCCAGGAGATCGCGACCCAAGCCCCCCTGCTTCAGATCCTGGGCACGAAATTCAACGTCGGCGGTGCGATTTTCACCCTTGGCGTGATCTTCCTTTTGGTACTGGTCTTCTTGCTTGCCTACGTGCTCAAGCACACCGCCTGGGGCAGACATGTCTACGCCGTCGGTGACGACCCCGACGCGGCCGAACTGTCCGGCGTTAACGTAAAGGGAACGATCATCTCGGTGTACGCCCTCGCAGGCCTGATTTGCGCCTTCGCAGGCTGGGCCCTGATCGGCCGAATTGGATCGGTGTCGCCGACCTCCGGCCAGTTGCTCAATATCGAAAGCATCACGGCTGTCGTGATCGGCGGGATCTCCCTTTTCGGGGGCCGCGGGTCGATCCTCGGCACATTCTTCGGGGCTCTGATCGTCGGGGTCTTTACGCTGGGTCTGCGTCTGGCGGGCGCGGATGCACAATGGACGTATCTGCTGATCGGTCTGCTGATCATCGCCGCCGTGGCAGTCGACCAATGGATTAGAAAGGTAGCAGCCTGATGGAACCGATGTTGAAAGCCCGCGGACTGGTCAAACGCTACGGCAAGGTAACCGCCCTCGACCACTGCGATTTCGATTTGATGCCAGGTGAGATCCTCGCGATCATCGGAGACAACGGTGCGGGCAAAAGCTCGTTGATCAAGGCGATCTCGGGGGCCGTCATTCCGGATGCGGGCACTGTCACGCTTGAGGGCAAAGAGATCCATTTCCGCTCTCCGATCGATGCGCGGAACGCTGGCATCGAAACCGTGTACCAGACCCTTGCCATGTCGCCTGCCCTGTCCATCGCGGACAACATGTTCATGGGGCGGGAACTGCGCAAACCGGGGTTTCGTGGATCGGTCCTGCGACAGCTTGACCGCAAGCGCATGGAAGAAGTAGCCCGCGAAAAGCTGTCAGAGCTTGGATTGATGACGATCCAGAACATCAACCAGGCGGTGGAAACTCTGTCAGGCGGTCAGCGCCAGGGCGTCGCCGTGGCCCGCGCGGCGGCCTTCGGCTCCAAGGTCATCATCCTGGACGAGCCGACAGCCGCCCTCGGCGTGAAGGAAAGCCGCAAGGTCCTTGAGCTTATCCTCGAGGTCAAAAGCCGCGGTATTCCGATCATCCTGATCAGCCACAACATGCCCCACGTGTTCGAGGTCGCCGATCGCATCCACGTTCACCGTCTCGGCAAACGGTTGTGCCTGATCGATCCCAAAGAGCATTCGATGTCTGACGCAGTGGCCTATATGACAGGTGCCGCCGTGCCCGAAGCCGCATAGGCAGCCGCCCCGTGCTCACAGATCTGTTCGAGAGGATCAAGGCCACGCCTTTCACCGGGAAACGGCGATTGGTGGCCCTGGTCGGCGCGCCGGCAAGCGGAAAATCGACGCTGGCAGAAGCCCTCGCCCACATGGACCCCTCCATCCAGGTTGTCCCGATGGACGGCTTTCATCTCGACAATGCGATCCTTTCCGACCGCGGGACATTGCACCGCAAAGGCGCGCCAGAAACCTTCGATGCGGCGGGGTTCGTTCACTTGGTCGGACGGCTCAAGACAGAGGACGGTGTCGTCTTTCCCCTCTTTGACCGATCCCGTGACCAATCCATCGCCGGTGCAGGCGCGGTACGACCGGACACCGAAACGATCCTCGTGGAGGGCAACTATCTGATGCTGGACACCGCCCCGTGGCAAAAGCTTGCCCCCCTGTGGGACCTCTCGGTAAAGATCGATGTCCCGCTTGCGGTGTTGCGACAGCGCCTGCTGCAACGCTGGACGGATCATGGCCACACTCAGGCAGAAGCGGCCGAGAAAGCGGACAGCAACGATTTGCCAAACGCGACATTCGTGCTTGAGAACAGCCTGCAATGCGATGTCGTGGTGACCACGGATCAGGTCACCGACGCACCGCCCTCCCCGCCAACACCCACTCACAAGGTCGAATGATCCGATGATTTTATGCTGTGGTGAAGCTTTGATCGATATGATCCCCGCACAAACCCTGACGGGCGCGCAGGGGTTTGTGCCGCACGTCGGCGGGGCCATATTCAACACTGCCATCGCGCTGGGACGGCTCGGCGCGCCGACCGGAATGCTGACCGGCCTGTCGACGGACCTGTTCGGCCAACAGCTTGCCGCAGAGCTTGAAGCCAGCCAGGTGGACACCTCCCGGATCATCACCTCCAGCCGTCCGACGACGCTTGCCTTTGTGCAGCTCGACGGCGGTCACGCGACTTACACCTTCTTCGACGAACGCTCAGCCGGGCGGATGCTGACACCCCGGGACATGCCAGACCTGAACACGGACATATCCGCGCTCTATCTGGGCGGGATCAGCCTCGCGTGTGAACCGGGCGCCGATGCTTATGCCGCGCTGCTGAAAACCGAAGGGCCGCACCGTCCCGTCATGATCGACCCGAATATCCGCCCGGGGTTTATCGACGATGTTCCCGCGTTCCGGTCGCGCCTCGAAGAGGCCATGACCTTTGCCGATATCATCAAGGTGTCCGACGAAGACCTTCACTGGCTTGCACCGGGGCCCTCGTCACTGGCAGACAAAGCCCGTTCCTTGCTGCAAAAAGGGCCTGCCGCCGTGATCTTGACACGTGGCGCGGACGGCGCAACCGGCTATCTGAGAACGGGCGCTGAAATCCATGTGCCCGCCCTCCGCGCCAAGGTTGTGGACACGGTCGGCGCAGGGGATACGTTCAACGCGGGCGTTCTCGCACATCTGCACGAAAACGGACATCTGACCACATCAGGTGTCTCGGGGATGTCGGCGGAAACCCTTCAACACGCGATCGCATTTGGCGCGAAAGTTGCGGCCATGACAGTATCGCGCGCCGGAGCAAATCCACCCTGGGCCAGCGAAATCAAATAAAAGCAACGGCTTGACAGGTCGCGCGCCGGTCGATCCTGACCCACGCGATCCAGTTGCTGAAGCCCTGCCCCGTCAAAGCCAGCCTATGCGAAAGCGCCGGACTGTCGCAAAAAATGCCGCCATCCCATGGGCGCTGTTATTCAAACGCCCGGCATCCGCCCCCAGTGTCCGCTCCGCGAAGACTTGACCGCAAGCGCTGCAGACAACGACCGGTTTCCGCCCTTAGTGTCGATCGACGCGAACGGCCCAGACCGGACGTTGACCCGACTTCCATTTGCCGCGGTGCAGCGCAATTAAACTGTTCGGTTCTGGATGACAAAGCAACCCTTGTGATTGCGTGTTTGCAATGAAGGCCAAGCCGGTATTGCAGTCGTAAATCAGAGAACTGCACGGCTGATTTCGTCCTCCGTTCTTGACTGTTTTGCTTCACATCAGCACAGGTACCGAGGCTGATTTCGGAGTTTTCCTGGACGCCCGAATTCACTTGCTTGTTTCACCATCGCAAATGCCGGGCCTTCGGCGCGTGGCTCTTCCGGTTTCATCAACGCTTTCGCAAGGTCTGTGAAGGCGCCTCACCGTATATGTCTCGGTATGCTTTTGCAAAGCGTCCCATATGGGTGAAACCGCAATTCATGGCAATGTGGGTTACCGAAAGCGACGGGTCTGATGTCATCAGTTCTAGCCGCACGTTCTCCATCCTGATCGAACTCAACATTGCAATTGGTGTCCGGTTGCCACAACTCCGAAACGCGTCCTGAAGGTTCCGCGAGCCTGTGCAGGCTGCTGCGGCAATGTCAGAGACCGTGATCGCGTCGGCATAGTGGGACCGCATGAAATCAATCGCAATCCATACCATGCGCATTGAAGACGGCGAAGGCTGAACCGACGATGGGAGCGTCGTGTCGGTCTTGGCCAGAAAAGCACGGAAGTGCTCCCACAGGAGGGCCTCGGCGGTTGCACCAGCCGAACTGTTGTTCAGAAGGGAGTCCGGCGATGCGAGGTCACCCAAAAGATAATGCAAGAAGTCACGCAAGGGGCCAGTCGCTTTCGATGTGTCTTCGACCGCCGCAAAATCGCTGCCCCGACGGGGAAAGGTATGACCGTCCATCGTCTCGAAAACATTTGCCGGAACCTTGAACAAGATTGCCTCGAATGGCTTCCGATCCGATCCGGCAACCTGCGTTCGGCGGCGTGACGGTCGCAGGGTCAGGCTTTCACCAGCAACCAGCCTGAAATCGGCGTTTCCCGTTTCCACCTTAAGAGCGCCGACAATTGGCATCATGATGGACAGGCTGGACGTATCCTCGGCCTCGATCATGTGTCCGCTGGACCTGACGTGATGAAGCCGGGCTCCGGAGACGGGAAAGATAGCGGTGGCGACCGAAAGCTTTGCAACAGTGTCCGGTGCGAGCGCGAAGTCTATTGGATCACTTACCAGAAGCTGTCGATAACCGTCGTCGCGTGGATGGACACTTGTCCATTCAGCCGCAGAATATCTGATGCCTGTTTCCTTGTGCAAGGCGTCCGAAAGCCTCCCTACAACGTACCTGCGTGATATGGATAAATACCATGAACGGTACGCTACTGCACGTTTATTGGATACGTTTGTGACAAACCACCCAAAAAGCCAAGCGACCGCATTCCGGATAATTTGCCTCGCAATATGGATATACACAACTTTAACGGTTGTTAAGGTGAGGTCGTGGATTAACGGTTGAACTGCTGCGAACCATAGGCGGGACCGTTTCGAGACCTGCCAGTTAAACGCGATGCTTGCGCCTGTCCGCATGGTTCATTGGCACAGCGTTAAAGCCAGAGGAGGCGAAGATGCGAAATCTAATCGGGGCAATCATGGCGATCGGTTTCGCTGGGGGGGTATTCTTGGGATCAGCCGCGCTCGCGCAGGACCAGATCCGCCGGGTTGATGTCAGCTTTGCCGCTGGAACGTCCGGAGCAAGCTACAGTGACAGGATCGTCGGCTACGAGTCCGTGGAATATTTGCTTAGCGCCAGTGGCGGTCAGCAAATGCGCATTGACCTGAACACGTCGAACCCATCGAACTACTTCAATGTTTGGCCCCCCGGAGGCGACACTGCCATATTTGTCGGGTCGAGCTCAGGCGACCATTTCGACGGCGTGCTGCCGCGCTCGGGCGAATATCGCGTGCAGGTGTTCCTCATGCGCAATGCGGCCCGGCGCAATGAAACCGCAAACTTCACACTCGACATTGCGATTACCGGCGCGGTGGCCCCGGGGTCGACAAAACAACCGGACTTTGCTGATGGCGATGCCGGTGGGCCGGACTGGTACGTCGTGCGCGGTGTATCTGCGGGTGACCGGCTGAACGTCCGCGCGGGTCCATCAACGAAAGACGCGGTTCTGGGACAAGTCGGAAATGGCGCACAGATGCGCAACCTTGGCTGCCAAGGTCAAGGCGATGCGCGTTGGTGCCAGGTGGAGAGCCCGGATGGGCGCTTGCGTGGCTGGGTCAGCGCCCGGTTTATCGCAGAGGGCGCGGCACCGAACACGGCACAATCTCAAGAGCAGAGTTCGAGCCAGCCCGCTGGGGACGTGCCCGAGCTTTTCCGCCGGACGACGGGGGAGTTCGAGATCAATTTCGCGTCGGGCTGCGGGATGCTTTTCAATCCCGCAGGCAAACTCGTCACAGCTGGATCATCATGCTCCCCCGCGCAGTCGGTCCGCGCGGCAGAGGCCGTGACCGCTTACCGCAAGGAGCAGGGCCTTTAGAAACCTGGTCGAACACGCAGAGAAAGGACAGCCATGACGGATCTGTTTGCCAATGTGTGTTTCGGAGGCGGCCTTGCAACGGCACCTTCACCTGTCGAGGTTCAGGCGCATACGTTTATTCGAACCGGCAATATTTAGTGCGCGGAATATGAAGCGCTTTGACTGGATAACCTTTCACCCGACAAGGAGTAAAACGAATGAAACTGATTATGATATCTGTCATTCCCGTGGCCCTGCTGCTGGGCGGTTGCGATAGCGGTGGTACGTCCGTCGGCACGGGCGCCAACAGTTCGGGCGGAACTTCATCCGGCACGATCCGGCTTCGGGATGACGGGAACTACGCCCTGGGCGTTACAACGACGGCCGGATTCTGTTCCGCCATCTACCGCGCGCCACGCCCGAACGGCACCGAACTCCAACCGCTCGCCTGCACCAGTGGCGCGGGCGGCAACGCAACAGTCCGTTACGGCAGCGATGGCACGCCGGTCAGTGCGACCTACGGCGGGCTTCAGATAGGGTCTGGCACGATCACGTTCTGAACAGGGCAAACGGGGAGCCGAGGCATGACCACAAACTCACGGACATATTGGGCAGCCTCGATCATTGGTGCATTGGTAGCCCTCGCGGCGGCCCCGTCGCAAGCGCAGGAGGTCGGTGTGTTCGAGCCGACCCCCTGCCCCATCCCGTTGCCCTACGAAGGCGAAGTCGAGGGCGAAACCTACGACTGCGGGATCGTCATCGTGCCAGAGAACCACGAAGTCGATGGCGGGCGGACGCTCGAGATCGCCGCGATGCGGCTCCGTGCCACCACGCTGTCGCCTCGGTCCGACCCCGTCTTCTACCTCGCAGGCGGGCCTGGCTCATCCGGTCTGCACGAATTCGCGTCAAACCCGACTCTGTTTCAGAACATGCAGGCGATGCGCCAGCGGCGGGATGTGATCACCTTTGACCAACGTGGCACCGGGCACTCGCAGATCCTGGCCTGCGGTCCGTTCTTTGCCGGTATCGGTGTCGTGGGCGAGATGTTCGACGAGGTCAATATCGCCGATCTAGAAGAGATCGTGGAAGGCCGTGGGGCCATGTCCTTCATCGTTGCTGTCTGCGGGATGAGCTATGCGAGCGTGGGCGTCGACCTTGGGCAATACAACTCTGTTGCCAGTTCTAAGGACATCGCCATGCTGGCGGACGCGTTGGGCTATGGCGGCAGCTATAACGTTTATGGCACGAGTTACGGCACGCGGTTGGCACAGCATGCGCTACGGACCACCCCAGCGCGCGTGCGCGGCGCGATCATGGATGGGACCGTTTCAGTGTCCGAACCCGGGAACGCGCATACTTCTTCCAAGCTTCAGACACAGTACGACACGATCTTTGAACTCTGCGCCGCCGACGCGTTTTGCGCCGAACGGTTTCCGGACTTGCGTGCGCGCTTCATCGCTGTACTGGAAGATCTTTCAACCAATCCGCTTGTGCTCGACCCGCCGCTGGTCGGCAGCGATTTCTTCCGCAGCGGTGGCTTCGTCGTGGTCGATCGCATTGACGTTTCGTTTTTCAACCGGCTTGGCGTGTTCAACAACGGGGCCGGACGCGGCGGGGCAGCGGCCTTTGTGCCGATGCTGATCCAGGCGCTTGAGCATCGCGACACGGAATATCTGCGCGACATCATGGGGCGGGGGACCCTGCCGAACCAACTTCAGATCAGCACAGCACCCGATGCGACCAATGTTTATACACCCGACGACAGCCTGATCGCGCCGTCTGTAAACCTGATCCTGCAATTGGCCGAAGCGTCACTGGCCAGCGAAAGGGGTTCTCTCAGCACCGACTGGCTCGGCGCCGTTATCGGAGAGTTGAACGGGCGGCTCGTCGCGGGAGAGACACAGGCGGATGTCATCCGGGATCTCGTGGAACTCAGCCTCGTCCCGCTGCAACCGACCGACGCCTCTGCGCTTGTGGATTATGCCGACACGCATCTGAGCCCGGACACCTCTGCAACCGCCGATGCATTGGCCAGCGCGATGAACCGGCAGCAGGTGCGCGAGACCTTTTGGGCGATCCAGGACATTGCCGAACGGATGAGCGGGGGCGGCGAGCGGAGCGGCGTGCCCGGCGTGGCCATGGGGATGCTGAATGCGGTCAATTGCGCCGAGGATGTGAACTTTTTCCCGCCCGAAGTCGCAGAGGAGTTCGTCGCACAGACGCCATATCCAGGCATCGGCGTGCAATCGGTCGACACCTACCGGGTCATGTACGCGGCTTGTGGATTGCTGCCCTCACCCTTCTCTAAAGCCGAGATCGTCGCGCCAGTGCAAAGCGAGATTCCTGTGCTGATATTTTCTGAAGGAATGGACAGCCAGACACCAGTCACCCAAGGCCCGCTTGTGGCCGAAACCCTGCCGAACAGCATCCTGCATGTCTGGCCGTCTGAGGGTCACGTGATCGCCTCACGTAGCCCCGATGGCTGCGCCGGTGCGATCGCTGCGGCATTCCTCGACGATCCGATGACACGGCCGGATGTCAGTTGCGCGCAGGACGATTATTACCGCGTCCCCTTCGATCTGGCCCATGGGTTGGTCTTTGGCGACGGGGAGGGTCGGGAATGACGCATTAATTTCCGCAAGGCAGCTCTTTTCAAGGAGAATACCACATGGAAGAAATCCTCGCGATCCTGCTGGCCCTGACAGCGCCGGAACCGGACAGGGCTTATTTTGACGCGCGTCTCGCCCAAGGGGATGGCGCGCCAGTTGAAGTCACGAACTGCCTGGGGCCGCTGGCAACACCCGAGATCGTCGGTGAGACGATCATTTGTGGCACTGTAACGGTCCCCGAGGACCATGATGATCCCGGAAACGGACAGACGGTCGACCTTGCCTTTGCTATCTTGCGCGCCGAGACGACCTATCCCGCAGATGATCCCGTGGTTTACCTGCACGGTGGCCCGGGCATTGGCAATCTCGATCATGGGCTGACCTTCATGGCCGAGGTCTTTGCGCCATTCCGCGCCACGCGCGACGTGATCATCTTTGACCAGCGCGCAGCGGGGATCTCGTCAGGCAGCGTGTCCTGCTACGATGAAATCACGTCGAATATTGCGGATGTGGCTGTCGAGGGCTCGATGCCGTTTGAGGCCGACGAAAACGGCAATCCCGTCGTGGCGCAATTCCTGCGCGACTGCATCGCTGAGATCGGGTCAGGTGGCACCGATCTGACGGCTTACAATACGCGGCAGAACGCTTTGGACGTGCCGACCATCCTGACCGCGCTCGGATATGACGCATGGAACCTCTACGGTATTTCCTATGGCACTAAGCTGACGCTCGAGACGATGCGGGTCGCCCCTGAGGGCATCCGTTCGGTGGTGATCGACGGTGTCGCACCGCCCTGGGTCCGTCTTTATGAAACGCTCGCCCTGCCGCTTGCGGAATCAATGGAGCGGCTGGTGCAGGACTGCGCGACAGAACCTGCCTGCGCGTCGGCCTATCCCGATCTGGGCTCAGTGCTCGGGGACGTGATTGCGCGGTCCACTGCCGGAGAGATCATGTTCGAGGGAGAGCAAGTCCCGCCACAGGTCGTGATCAGCTTCTTCACCGAGCGGAACAACCGCCATCACCTTGGCTCGCTCACGCCCTACATCCCGGCGATGATTTATGAACTGGCGCGTGGAAAGGACGCCCCGACCATCGATATGGTGGCCAACGACTGGGACTGGTCAGTGCCACCGCCCGATGCCGCTGCAGTGATGACGGCGCGCAAGGATGACCTGACCGAGCAGCAGGCGCAGTTGCTGCGGCTCGCTCTCGGGGATGCGGAGATCATCGGAAAGGCCACAGACGCGCTCGGCATCGCCGTGGCCGACCTGCGCCGACAGCTCCATCGCGACCGCGAGCTTGGCCCCATGCCCGGCCTGTTCGATGCGGAGCTTTCTGCAGCCCTGCCTGAAACGATCACGACAAGTGACGCCGCGCGCGCAGCGCTACAGGACTATGCCGCTCTGCGTGTCGGCGCGCGCACTCGCGACCGCCTTTCGGATTTCGTGCAGACGCATTTTGACGGACCGCACCTGTCACGTCTTCTCGCCCTTCTGGACGCCATGACGGAAGACGAGGTCGCGGCGATCTTTGATTATGCGGCCACGACGGTTCGGTCCCGCACGCTCGACTTCCAGGAAAACTGGATCGATTTGATGCTCTACGCCTGCCAGGAGGACGTGCCCTACAATTCACTCGAAGGCTACAGGAAGGTCACCGCCGAACAACCTTATGACGTTTCGTCTTTTTTCAACGATGCCGGGATGGGGGTTTTCATGGTCTGTGAGGCCTTTGATCACGTCGAACGGGACAACTGGCACGAGGTCGTCGAAAGCGACATTCCGACGGTTTCCATCGGTTCAGGCTGGGACACGCAGACGGCAGCAAGCTGGGCCGAGGAAGCGACCCGCGGACTGACCAACGCGCAGCATTTCTTCATTGCCGAAGCCGGCCACGGCGCGCTTGCCTATGCCGGTTGCATCGGCGACATGACGGCGGCTTTTTTCAACGATCCAACGCGGGTGCTGGACGATTCCTGCGTCAAGGCAACAGCGGTGCCGCCGTTTTACATTGCGCCCTGGGTCGAGGACACGGACGCGAACTAGCGAGAAGCGGCTTTCACGAAGGTCGGAAAAGGGTTGCTGTACAAGGCACCAGTATAGGTCGGCGTGCTGTACGGTGACATCGTCCAGATGACACCCCCGGTCTGCTCTGCGGCATGGGCTGTGGTCATCGAAAACCTCTCGGCAAGCCGATGGTTGATTTACGGGTATTTGCTCCAGAGCGCGACAACGAC
>TARA_R110002033_G_scaffold747_23_pt1 | contig 13630 bp, 13 predicted proteins | sample TARA_R110002033 | Tara Oceans TARA_R110002033 (sample SAMEA4397051) | marine metagenome | biome: Polar Biome; feature: [SRF] surface water layer (ENVO:00010504); material: water (ENVO:00002006), including particulate matter (ENVO:01000060) such as... | depth 5 m
GAAGTTTTTTCAACGCTATTTCCACACGCTAATACTGAATTGGGCATCAGTAGGACGCCAATTAAGAGTATTAGTATAAAGTGGATTTTTTTCATTTTCTTGTAATTGAGCACAAAATTAGTAAAACTATATTAGTTTTCACGTATTAATTTGTTAATATAGTTTTACTAATTTTAAGATATGTTTATTTAGTCTCTCCAAAAAGCGCATACATAAGCGACTGGGAAACAGATAATATAACACTAAACAATAATGCGGTTAAAAAAGAATCTACCCTAAAGCCTCCTACAATATTATCACAAATCAAAATCAATATTGCATTGATAATTAGTAAAAACAACCCTAATGTAATGAAGGTGATAGGCAATGTTAGTATAACTAAGATTGGCTTGATGAAAAGGTTTAGTAACCCTAAAACAATAGCAACGTAAATAGCTTTTACAAAACTTTCTACATGTACTCCAGGCATTAAATGTGATAGAATCACAACTAATACTGCAGTAATTAATATTCTATATAAAACTTTCATAATGTTCGTTTAAATTATTTGTCTAAGAAATCTTTTGCCAATTGATGAAACAATTTTGGGTTTTCGGCATGTAACCAATGTCCAGCATTAGGAATTGTTTCGAATGCCGCTAATGGGAAATGTTTCTTTATCGCATCGAAATCGCCATCCTTGATGTAATCCGAATTTCCACCACGAATAAATAGCGTAGGTTTGTCATAAAATGCAGCTTCAGGAAGTGCCACACCTATTTCGTCTAACTTTTTATTGAAAACAGAAAGATTAAAACGGAAAGCCAATTGACCTGGCTCTTGCCAAAACAAACTTTTCATTAAAAACTGACGCGTTCCAAAGTCGGTGATGTATTCTTCTAGTGTCGCTTCGACATCAGCGCGGCTTGGTTTTTTTACAAAATCTACCGCATTTAATCCCGCTAAAATCTTTTGATGATGCTGTGGATAAAATTTTGGGCCAATATCGGCAACAATCAATTTATCGATCATCTCAGGATAGGTAGTTGCAAACAACATGGCTGTTTTACCGCCCATTGAATGCCCAATAACAGCTACCTTTTCTAAATTATGTCCTTTACAATAATCAAACACGTCTTGTGCCATTAAGGCATAACTAAATTCCTCCGACTGAAAACTGCGACCGTGGTTACGCAAATCGAGTAAGTGCACTTGATACCCTTCTGTTGACAATTGTACTCCAATAGTTTTCCAGTTATCTGACATACCTAAAAATCCGTGTAGGATTAAAAGTGGTTTTCCTTCTCCTTCTATTTTTGAATATAGCATTTTCTTCTGTTTTTATGGTTTTGCGTGAGGGATAGCAGCGAAAATCCTTTTTTAATATGAAGCGATAGCGAAATATGAAAAAAGATTGTAGCGTATAGCCCGACATTTATAATCCCGAGATCGATCGGGATTATAAAGGGCACGCCCAAATTATTTTATTTTAATTTTTGTAAGTACATGTTCACCACATTCTCTAAACCTAAATATAGTGACTCTGCGATTAATGCATGTCCTATAGAAACTTCGAGCAATCCTGGAATGTTTTGCTTGAAAAACTGAATATTATCTAAGCTTAAATCGTGTCCTGCATTAATCCCTAAGCCTAAGTCGTTTGCCAAAACCGATGCCGTTACATAAGGATTGATCGCGTCATGGTTTCCTAAACTGTATTGGTGGGCAAATTCCTCAGTGTATAATTCGATTCGATCAGCTCCTGTGTTTTTTGCCCCTTCAATCATAGCAAGAATAGGATCGACAAAGATGGATGTTCGAATATTATTTCGCTTAAATTCTTGAATCATTTCAGTCAAATAAGCCTGATTTTTAACTGTATCCCAACCAGCAGATGAAGTGATGGCACCAATTGCATCTGGCACTAATGTGACTTGCTCTGGTTTACATTCGAGAACCAAATCGATAAAATTATGTTGAGGATTTCCTTCTATATTGAATTCGGTGTGAACAATGGCTTTTAAATCGCGCGCATCTTGATAGCGGATGTGACGTTCGTCTGGGCGCGGGTGAATAGTGATTCCTTGTGCTCCAAATTTTTGAATGTCTGCAGCCACTTTTAATAAATCGGGCACATTTCCTCCTCTGGCATTACGTAAAGTAGCTATTTTATTGATGTTTACACTTAACTTTGTCATTGAAATACTATTTGATTAAAACTATCTTATTACTGTGTACAAAAATACAAAGTAAAAGGTAGGAGATTTTGCCTTTTTTTGATTATTTTGCATAAAAATAGAGGATTCACGACAGATGGAAATTACAAACTACATAACTACTGACTTTAAAGCCATTGACAGCCAAGATAGTATTGCGGCAGTGAATGATTTTTTTGCAGAATCGAATTTTTCACACTTTCCAGTATTGGAAAACGGTATTTTCATTGGAAATTTATCCGCTGAAGACACTGCAGCGTTTGATGAAGATAAAAAAGTAATCGACTTTAAATACACCTTAGAACATTTTTTCACAAGAGCTGATGCTATATGGTTGGAAGTTTTGACTGTCTTTGCCAAAAATCACGCTAATTTAATTCCGGTTTTAAATAACGAAAACAACTATGTAGGTTATTATGAAATCGAAGATATCTTAACGTTTTTTCATCAAACAACTTTTTTAAAAGAGCAAGGTAGTATTATAAAAGTCCGCAAAGGACTTGTCGATTATTCTATGAGTCAAATAACACAAATAGTTGAAAGCAATAATGCAAAATTACTAGGATTATTCATTTCTGATTCAGATACCGATACTGTCGAGGTAACATTGAAAATTACCACAGGAGCAATTAATGAAATCATTCAAACATTTAGAAGGTACAACTACGAGATCACCTCTGAACATCACGAGGATGATTATATTAATAATTTAAAAGAACGTTCTGACTATTTAGACCGTTACTTGAATATTTAATTTACGATATCTACAAAATTTAACTGCTCACTCTCTTCAAAATAAAATAGCACAAGCAACTACAATGAAAATAGCCATTTACGGTCAATATTACCAAAATAGTACAGAACCAATTATTAAAGACATCTTTGTTTTTTTTAATCGAAATAATGTAGAACTCGTTATTGAAGCTGATTTTCTTGAAATGCTTTATGATAAGGAAATCATTCAAAGAGATTATAAAACATTTTCATCGCACACGGAGTTAGACAGAAGTTTTGACATTTTATTAAGTATAGGAGGAGATGGAACTATTTTAAGAGCTGCTACGCTGGTGCGTAACTCTGGAGTTCCCATATTAGGAATTAACGCAGGCAGACTTGGTTTTCTAGCAACCGTACAAAAGGAAAACATTGCCTCTTTTCTACAAATTGTATTAGACAAACAATATACTTTGTCTAAAAGGACATTATTAAGTTTGAGTTGTACTCCAACAAATGAAGCATTGCAAGATATTAATTTTGCAATGAACGAAATCACCGTTAGCAGAAAAGACACTACGTCGATGATTACCATAGACACCTATTTGAATGGGGAGTTCTTAAATTCGTATTGGGCTGACGGATTAATAATCTCTACACCAACAGGATCTACGGGATATTCCTTGAGCTGCGGAGGGCCTATATTAACACCAGATGTAAAAAGTTTAGTAATCACACCTATCGCTCCACATAACTTAAATGCGAGACCACTTGTTATTCCAGACGATACTGATATAGAGCTGCGCGTTTCAGGAAGAGAAGAAAATTATCTTGTATCTTTAGATTCAAGAATTACATCAGTGGGGAACGATTCTATATTAACAATTAGAAAAACGGCCTTTAAAATAAATATGGTTGAAATTCCAGAAGCAACTTTCTTAAAAACGTTGCGTAGTAAATTGTTATGGGGAGAAGATAAGCGAAACTAAATCACAAAATACACAGTCATTATACGATTTCATTGTTTTATTTCGTTTTGAACTTATAAACTCTCAACCGCACTCTATAATACCTATTAATATCTAAAATATAAGCAGTTTTAACAGATAAGGCATTGATTAGTATCGATAATTATTATATTTGCAGGCAATTTTAAGACAAATGAATAGATTTTTCACTCTTATTTTATCGCTATTTCTAAGCGTTTCTATGTACTCTCAAATTAACGAAATTGGAGTATTTGTAGGCGGAAGCAACTTTGTTGGTGATGTGGGATCGACTAGTTACATCGCTCCAAACAAACTCGCATTAGGTGTGCTTTATAAATGGAATCAGACTACACGACTAGCGTATAGAGCCTCACTAATGTATAGTAAACTAAGTGCAAATGATACGGAGTCTAACGATATAAGTAGACAATTAAGAGAAGATCGATTTGACACTAAACTAACAGAAGCTTCAGTGGGTATCGAATTTAACTTTTTTGACTTTGATTTATACCGTGCAGGCAGACAATTTACACCTTATATATATACAGGAATAAGCTATGCTTCTTATGAAGGAGATTTAATTCATAATATACCTATTGGAACAAGAATTTCGGGAATACCGACATCTGGACCAATGCAAATTCAAGAAAACTACAGCAATTCAAGCTTTGCAATACCTTTTAATATTGGAGTAAAAACAACTTTAAATAGCAGATTTATTCTAGCGGTTGAAGCTGGAGCACGTTACACTTTTACAGACGACTTAGACAGTAGCTACCCTCTAACATACGTTGACATGTCAGTTAGCCCCGTAACTGTGAATAACATCGCTTTTGGAAATATAAATAATAATGATTGGTATCTTTTTACAGGAGTTACGTTAACGTATACTTTTGGACAAAAACCATGTTACTGTGCAGACTAAAAAAATGAATTTACTAGAACATATAGACATTACCAACTTACCACGCCACTTAGCAATTATAATGGATGGTAACGGCCGCTGGGCAAAAAAGCAAGGATTATTGAGAGCTTTTGGACATGAAAGCGGAACAAAATCGGTAAAAATCATTATTGAGACTTGTGCTAAACTCGGTATTGAAAATCTTACATTGTATGCTTTTTCTACAGAAAACTGGAAGAGACCAAAATTAGAAGTAGACACTTTAATGAAGATTTTGATCAAATCATTGAAGAAAGAATTACCAACATTAATCAAGAATAACATCCGTTTGAACACCATTGGTAATCTTGAGAAAATGCCTGAGACAGCGCAGAAAGAATTACTAGATGTAATTGAAAAAACTAAAAACAATACGAAACTCACATTAACTTTAGCATTAAGTTACGGATCTAGAGAAGAAATTGTTAATGTTGTGAAGTCTATTAGTGATAAAGTTAAAAATAATATAATTTCAATTGACGCTATTGACGATTCAATTATAAATGAGCATCTTTACACGCAAAATTTACCCGATGTAGATTTATTAATACGAACAAGTGGAGAACACAGGATAAGTAATTTTCTGTTATGGCAGATAGCTTACGCTGAATTGTATTTTACTGACGTGTTGTGGCCAGACTTTAAAGAACAAGAGTTATATGAGGCTATCATTAGTTATCAAAAGAGAGAGCGCAGATTTGGAAAAACAAGTGAACAAATTAAATAAATTTTTAGTGTTGAATAAAAGTATAAAAGCAGTCCTTACCATCGCCCTTATAGCGAGTTTCTCAAAAGCTAAAGCCCAAGACAGAGTTCCTTTTGACGAAGGAAAAAAATACATACTTGGTAATGTAACAGTTACAAGTAAAATTAGCTTTAATGAGCAAACAGTGGTAACCTTTGCAGGATTACAAAAAGGACAAGAAATTACGGTTCCTGGAGAACAAATTAGTAGCGCCATCAAAAAGTTAGGAAAACTAGGCCTATTTGACGAAATTTCGTTTTATATCAATCACATTGAAAATGACAGTATCTATCTTGACTTAGATATTAAAGAACTTCCTAAACTAAAGGAGGTGAAATTTGTTGGTGTTAAGAAAAACAAGACTGAGGCGCTAATTAAAGATAACGGCTTAACTAAAAGCAAAGTGGTTAACGAAAACTTGTTAACAACCACTAAAAACTACATCGAAAATAAATACAAAAAGGACGGTTACTATAATACTAAAGTAAACATCAATATCTCTAAGGACACCGCAACTACAAATGAGGTGAACATGTTAGTAAATATTGACAAAGGTGACAAAGTAAAAATTAGTAGTATTGACTTTGACGGAAACGAACAAATGTCTGACAAGACATTGCGTAAAGCAATGAAAGACACGAAGCAAAAGAACTTTTTAAGAATTCTAAAAGCATCTAAGTTCATTAAAGACAAATACAAATCAGACTTAGAAAATGTAATTGCAAAATACAAGGAAAAGGGATATAGAGACGCTAGAATCATTTCTGACTCTGTTAAATACAATAAAGAAAAGAACACTTTAGCTATTAATGTTAATATTGAAGAAGGTAGAAAGTACTATTTTGGAGATATTAAATTCTTAGGTAACACGGTATATTCTGATCAATTATTATCAAGAATATTAGGTGTTAAAAAAGGAGAAACATACAACGGTGTTTTACTTGAAAAAAGAATTGCAGACAAAACAAAACCTGACGGAGAAGACATTACAAATTTGTATCAAAACAGTGGCTATTTATTCTCAAATATTAATGCTGTTGAGGTAAAAACTGCAAATGACACAATCGACTTCGAAATTAGAGTTACTGAAGGACCATTAGCTTACTTTAACAAAATTACTGTAGTAGGAAACGACAAGACCAATGACCGTGTAATTTACAGAGAATTAAGAACTAAGCCAGGTCAAAAATATAGCAAAGACGAGTTAGTTAGAACAATTCGTGAGATTGGTCAATTAGGTTTCTTTGACCCTGAGGCAATCAATCCAGCATTTAAAAATGTTGATGCTGCAGCAGGTACCGTTGATATCGAATATCAATTAGTAGAAAAAGGATCAAGCCAAATTGAACTACAAGGTGGTTACGGTGGAGGTGGATTCATTGGTACATTAGGATTATCATTTAACAACTTCTCCGCTAGAAATATGTTAAATAAAGATGCTTACAAACCATTACCTATGGGAGATGGTCAAAAAGTATCTTTACGTTTACAAGGAAGTACTTACTTTCAAACGTATAGTGTTTCGTTTTCTGAACCATGGTTTGGAGGAAAAAAACCGGTACAATTTAGTTCTTCTATCTCATATAGTAAGCAGTTTTTAAATGACTATTTAACTCAGAAAGCAGATAAAACTAAAAGTTTCAATATCTTGACATTGTCTGTAGGTTTAGCAAAAAGACTGACAGAACCAGATGACTTCTTCGTTCTATCACAATCTGTGAGTTACCAGCACTATAGTTTAAATAACTACAATACTGGATTGTTTACCTTTGGAGATGGTAATTCTCGTAATTTAGCTTACACAATTGGATTAACAAGAAATAACAAAGGGGTGAATCCAATTTTCCCTACTTATGGGTCAGAATTCAGTATCTCGGCAAAAATAACACCTCCTTACAGTTTACTTAACGGAATAAACTATGCCACATTAGGGGATAAAGAAGAATACAAATTAAAGAGTACAGTGGATCAATTTGACTCAAATGGAAACATCACTATACCTAAAGGATCTTACTTAGATGCGTCAGGTAATAGAGTATCCACTTTTCAAGAAGCTGCTGCAGATGCTGCCATTGTTGACCAAAAGAAATTTAACTGGTTAGAGTATTATAAAATTAAATTTAAAGCTGATGCCTATACTAAAATTTATGGTAAATTAGTTTTAAGAACATTAACAGAGTTTGGTTTCTTAGGAGCTTATAATCAAGATCGTGGCGCTGTACCATTTGAAAGATTCTACGTTGGTGGAGATGGTCTTGCAAATTACTCGTTAGACGGTAGAGAAACGATCCAGTTAAGAGGATACGAGAACAATACGTTAACACCTATTAATAGCGTTGGAGAACAAATTGGGGCAACCGTTTATAACAAGTTCTCAATGGAATTACGTTACCCAATAACATTAAAATCATCAGCATCAATTTATGCACTTGGTTTTGTAGAAGCAGGTAATTCTTATGAAAACTTTAAAACTTTCAATCCTTTTGACTTAAAAAGATCAGCAGGTGTAGGACTTAGAGTATTTATGCCAGCATTTGGTTTATTAGGTATCGACTTTGCTCATGGATTTGACGCAGCAACTGGTCAAACAGAACCTAGTGGCTGGCAAACACACTTTATCATAGGACAACAATTCTAGATATAAAATGCATCAATATTCTAATCACATAAATATGAGAAAACAATTTCTATTTTTATTTTTAGCGTCTATAGTTGGATCTTTTTCTCATGCTCAAACAAAGGGTACAAAAGTAGGATACATTGATATGGAATACATTTTGCAAAATGTATCTAGTTATACTGAAGCTAATGCTCAATTAGAGCAAAAAGCACAGAAATGGAAACAAGAAATTGAAGTTAAAAAAGTAGAAATTGATAAAATAAAAGTTGCTTTACAAGCTGAAAAAGCGCTTCTAACAAAGAATTTGATTGAGGAACGTGAAGCAGAGATACGATTTTTAGAACGTGAAATGCTCGATTACCAACAAAAGAGATTTGGAGCCAACGGTGATTTGATGCTTCAAAAAATGCAGCTAACAAAGCCAATTCAAGATCAAGTTTTTACTGCCGTTCAAGATTTAGCCGAAAGTAATAAATATGATTTTATATTTGATCGCTCCTCTGACTTGACAATGTTATTTGCTGCAAAGCGTTATGACATAAGCGACCAAGTATTGCGCGCATTAACACGTACAGACAAAAGAGAGCAATTAAGTAAAAAGCAACTGGAACAACAAGAAGCTAGGGAGAGCAAAGAAGATGCAATCGACAGTAACGAAGCCCTGCAAGAGCGACAAAAACTGCTAGATGAACGCAAAGCTGCTAGAGATAAAATATTAGAAGAGCGCAAAGCAGCAGTCGAATTAAAGAAAAAAGAATATTACGATCGTAAAGCCAAATTAGCTGCGGAAAGAGAAGCTAGAAAAAATGGCACGGTTTCTGCAAATACTACTACAACTAGTGCTAGCAAAGAAACTGATACTAAACTAACTGATGAAAGTGCACAGCAGAAGTTAGATGACATGAAGGCTCAAAAAGCAGAAGAACGTAAAAAACTTATCGAGGATCGTAAAAAAGTTCTAGAAGAAAGAAGAGCACAAATCCTTAAACAACGAGACTCTATATTGAAGTCTAGAGAACAAAAGTAAAACCAAACAAAAATTAATACTTAATATTTTAAAAACGATGAAACAAATCAAAACTTTAGTAATTGCTGCATTATTCATTTTAGGAGCAGGTCAAACGATGAATGCTCAAGCAAAAGCGGCTCATGTTGATGTGAGTGAAATTATGTCTAAAATGCCTGCTATGCTAGATGCTCAAAAACAATTGGATAAATTGAGCACAACATACGATGCAGATTACAAAAAAATGGTTGATGAATACCAAGGGAAATTGAAAAAGTACGAAAGTGAATCAGCTACGGTATCTGATGCAATCAATGGAGATCGCTCTAAAGAGGTTCAAGATATGCAAAAAAGAATTGTTGACTTTAGAGATAACGCTCAAAAAGAATTGCAACAAAAAGAATCAGATATTATCAAACCGATAATGGAAAAAGTAAGACTTTCTATTCAAAAAGTTGGAAAAGCAAAAGGATTCCAATATGTGTTAGACGGTTCTACTCTATTACTTGCTGACGGTCCTAACTTGACTGCTGATGTAAAAAAAGACTTAGGATTCTAAGAAACCTAAAAGCATAAGAATAAAAACCACTCCTCACACTGTGATCGAGTGGTTTCTTGTTTTATACAACACCATTTTTTAGGAATTTAAAAAAAGAGCAGCTAACTTTGTTTCAATGAATAATGACAAACCTATAGGCATTTTTGACTCCGGTATTGGGGGAACTTCTATATGGAAAGAGATTCATCAGTTATTACCTGATGAGGAAACAATCTATTTAGCAGATAGTAAAAATGCGCCTTATGGCCAAAAGTCTAAAGAGGATATTGTAGCCCTAAGTATTAAAAACACTGAGTTTCTATTAGAAATGGATTGTAAACTCATTGTGGTTGCCTGCAACACCGCAACTACAAACGCAATTGAAGAGCTACGAAGTAACTATCCAGTACCTTTCATAGGTATAGAACCCGCAATAAAACCAGCGGCTTTGTATTCTAAAACACAAACGATTGGTATCTTGGCAACAAAAGGAACCTTAAGTAGCGCACTATTTACAACAGCAATACAAAAATACAGCAATACTAGAATTATCGAGCAAGTTGGACATGGACTGGTACAACTTATCGAGGCAGGAGCAATAAATTCGGCTGAGATGCACGATTTATTATTATCTTATATCCAACCCATGATTGCCGAGAATATTGATTATTTAGTTCTGGGATGCAGTCATTATCCCTACCTCATACCTCAACTTAGAAAGATGCTACCAGATCATATTCAAATAATTGATTCTGGTGAAGCTGTTGCCAAACAAACAAAAAATTTGCTGGCAGATAATATCGGGTTTAACGGTACAAAGTTGAGTAACGCTGTATTTTATTCGAATACAGAAGCTACTGTTTTAAGAGGAATTTTAGGAGATAAATACCAAGTGATAGAGCAAGATTTTTAAATTAATCAATTTTTCGCTTGACGAACCATATAGCATCTAAACTTAAATTAAGCGATAGTTTATGATAATTTTCTTTTATTAAACCATTACCAATACTTCCTTTTTGTCCGTAAGAATAGCTAATATTCAACGCCGTTGCCGAATTCTCTAAAGGCAAAGAAAGTCCCACTGATAAGGATACATTTTTCACACGATTACCATCTACTTCTAGATACCCCGTATCATAATTGAATCCTGTTGAGTATTTTATTCGATCAAAATAAGATCTAATTACCGAAGGCTTACTGTATGACAATCCCAATGCATATTTATCTTGATCAGCATAGTTTCCGTAGATCGAAGATTGATTAGTACTAGTCCAAAATCGGCGTTCGTAATCTAGAGTTAAGTTGATATTATTTTTGAAAACTTTACTAATTCCGAATCCCGCTTCAAATGGCATGTAGTAACTATCAACATCAGTTGTTACTTCTGACTCTATTACAGAACTCCCTGAAATATTCACCGTCGTGAGGCTACCCACTTGACTTCCATTTATTTTTGTTGGCAATTTTAAAGTAGATCCAATTGTAAATGTAGAGTCTACAACATACTGCCCTCCAAAAGAAAGACGCGCACCAGAATAATTAGTGGTTTTATAGCTGTTAGTGATCGAGTTCCCTATAGTGAACGTTTTATCATCTGTGGTGTTCCCAAATAATACTGAAGCCGATGCTCCAAGTGATAGTTTTTTAGAAAATTTACGACCATAAGATATATCAACATCGTTTAATCCGCCAGTTCCTGTAGCATCAAGTATATAATCACTATCGCTATCTATAATAGGAAGTGACAAGTTAGAAATTTTATAAGTGCTACTCGAGTAAGGCTTAAGCGCCAAGCTGAAAGCCGATTTATCACTAAGTGGAAATGCTAGAGCTAAGTGAGAAAATTGAGCGTTGTTGCGACTCTCTTTATTGACACTATTTTCATAACTGGTTAAAATGGCTTTCCCACCCACATCAAATAAAAAATGATTTAAATTCATAAATCCCAATGAGGCAGGATTTAAATTATTGATAAACTGTGTCGAAGGCAAAGCAATCCCAGAAGAGCCTATACCAGGAATTCCTCCAAAATCAGCATCGTAGACTGTCCCCAATCCATAAAGAGAATAGGGAGAGCTCGAAATACTTTGAGCAAAAGATTGCCAACTAAAAAGAAGTAAAAAGACTAAATATGTTAGGGTATTTTTCATTTAATAAGAAATATAATAAATTTTCATTTTTAAAGAATTTGAAGATGCTTTTTGATCAGCTAATACTAGTCTATTTACTGTTTTTGAAACATCTGGAGAGGCCAAAATCAAAGAATACCTTGAATCTGATGCTTTGATCATCTCTGATTGTAGAAAAGAACCAATCGAAATGGTATACGCTGTGCTTTCGTTAAACTCATCAGCGCTTTGATTTAATATAGCATAGATTGGTTCTCCTGCAGCATTAGTTAGCAAACCTTTTATTCTATTTAAATCATCAGCTATATACACTAGCAAAGATTCTGGAAGAGAATAACGAGCTGAGTAAGTATTATTTACCGGTTTGATTGATAATTGAGCATCGACAATAGCCCCTTTCTCAAAAGCATATTTAAGTTGTTTTATATTGGGAAAGTCTATGCGACAGGAAACACCACTCCCCGATTGTATGAAACTTTGGTCGGCAGTTTTAGTACTTACTAATTTGCTCGTTGCTATGGGTAAATCTTCAATTACGGTACCTGCCCTATCTGCGGTAATCGCATTAAATTGCTTGCTTGAATCATAAACTCCAAAACTTAAAACAAATGAGGTTTCGCTATTTGATAAATATTTTGAATAATACAACCGTAGTTCGCTTGACAAATCAAATCCTAAAACACTAGAACTATTGTCGCTGTCTGCTGTAACAACAAAACCCTTTAGATATTCTACAAACTCATCAGAATTAGCAATCTCTTTCTTCTTAATTTTTTGAAAAAGTTCGTTTCCAAAGTCGTCATTAAGCACAACACTAATCGAATCAGTACTTACTGGTTTAGGCTTAAAACTTATACTTCCTAGAACAGCACTTTGATAACTTAATTTTGAGTCGTTATGAAAAGTATTATCTTCTAAGCTAGTTTTAACTTGCTCGGTTAATTTATGAATATTAAAAGTGTACGTTTTAGTAGTATCACCATAATAATATTTGTCCAGCTTCATAACCATTCGAATAGAATCAAAGACATAGTTGGTGCTTTCGGTATCGGCATTATCAGTATACAAAGCGTAACTATTGCCATACAACTGAAAGTAACTGTCTGACTTTATTTTTCCAAAAATAGGATCGACATACGAGCCTACGAGAATTCTACTTTGACTGGATGTTACCAGTGAATCTAGTCGAATAGTAGACAGCTCCACTGTAGCTGTATCAATTTGAATTACGTTATTATTTAGTGCTAAGTAATCAGCACCAACTACAAATTCCCCAGTATCAACGTCAGAGTTGCACGACGAGATAATAACACTTAAAATCAGGAGATAAAAAAGCTTATACATAACCGTTTTTGAACAAATATAATTGCCCTTTCCCTCAACCAAATTATAAGTTATACCAATAAGGATAAACCGTCTATCGAAGACCAATATCTCACTATGATTGCAATTTGAACAATGATAGTCGAGTTCATCTAATTTAATGACAGCTTCGTCTATATAATCAGTTCATCCATATATATTCTTTTTTTGGGATATTTATTGCATCTATTTTTGAACCTATAATGGTCTTTTTCATTAGATAAGTAACTGCTTCAATCCGTTCAAGGAGCGACCTGGTAAATCTTATCTAACTAAAGATTTAAAACAATAGAATAATTCTTGTCTCAAAAGGTTTAAAATATAACTATTAATAAAAACGATGAATATGAATATATTAAAAAGAGGATTACTGTTTGCTACACTTTCTA
>TARA_R110002033_G_scaffold10857_23_pt1 | contig 13606 bp, 11 predicted proteins | sample TARA_R110002033 | Tara Oceans TARA_R110002033 (sample SAMEA4397051) | marine metagenome | biome: Polar Biome; feature: [SRF] surface water layer (ENVO:00010504); material: water (ENVO:00002006), including particulate matter (ENVO:01000060) such as... | depth 5 m
AATGCTCCAAAAACTTCCTTTTCTTCAAGTACGACTTTTTTAATTTTTTCAAAATAAGTATCAGCCTCTTCTTCGGTACCCGGGTCGTGTAATGCTAGTTTTATTTTTTGTCCATCTACATTAAACTCTCTGGTCTTATGATTGCTTAACTCTGTAGGGCTATCCATAAAATAGTAGAGATTTTGAGCACTATAGATGTTGTCTTTTACGTGTGGTAATTGTGTAGCTATTTTCCAATTTAAATCGTCTCTTGTTTTAAAATCTACTTCAATTTCTCTTTCATTTAATATAGGGGCATACATAAATGTTGACGGTATATTTAAATGTGCATGAGACTCATCTATTTGCGAATAGGTACCATCGCCTCTATTGGCAAAAAGTGTATATGAAATTACAATGGTACCATCATGGCCCGAAACTTTCCATTCATATGGGTTTGTTCTAGAAACTTGTAGTGAATTTCCTTTATTATCCTTTGCTTTAAAGTTGTAAACATTTTTGGCGAATTCATGTAGAGCATACCTACCAGGCGATGTTCTACTCATTCTAAGTGTTAAAGTATCTGATGCTATATCTGGAAAGGTAGCAGAGACATTAGCTTCATGATGAACGGCATTTTCAAAAGAAATAGAATATGAATTGGTTTGTGCAATTATTTGTATTGACTGAAAACCAAAAATGATAAAAAGAATAAAATAGCGCATACTATGATTTTTAGCTAAGATAATGAAGCTGTTTCAAGTATGTATCTACATTAAATTTTTAATAATTAAAACGTTAGAAGTTGGAAAAAAAATAGGACTTAGTTGCTCTAGTTTTTTTCAAATTTATTTAGAATGGTTTCTTTAATTCCTTTTAGGTGATACTCGGTAATAGGTTTTGTTACAAACTCTGCTACTAGTGGTTTTTTCTTTAATTTTTCAATATCATCACGATATGAAGAAGACGTTAAAACAAACACCATACAATTATCTGTTTTGGCTAAAACTTCTAATTGCTCCATAAATTCCCAACCATTCATGACAGGCATATTAAGGTCAAGAAATATGATATAGTTGTTTTTATCTGAATATTCTTTAGTTAAATAATCAATAGCAGGTTTACCATTTAAAAACCTTAGTACTTCGCCTTCCAGTTCTGCATGATCAATTCCCTTTTCCAGTAAAAATGTGAATATAGGATCATCCTCAATTAATAGTAGTTGGTAATTCATGTAATTTCGTCTAGGTCAATTGCATTAATAGTGTTTTCAACTATATCTTTTATAACATGGTCAATTTCATCTGCAGAGGTAATTATATAATTAAGAATACGTTCTTTTTCTTCCGGTTTTAACTTTTCCTTATCATCTTTCAACAAATCAATCAAGCCCATTAATCTAGCGACAGGGGCCCTGACGATATGAGATTGGGTCCATGCAATTTTCTTAAGCTGGGCATTCTGTTCTTCAATAGCTTTTAAATGTTGAACCTTGGTGGTAACTTCTTTAGAGTTTACTACAATCCCTTTAATGGATGGCTCGTTTAACTTATTTGTTATAATGGTTTCTAACCAGATCCAATGTCCATTACCATGTTTAAATCTAAATGGCTTAATAGCTACTTGGGGGCAATCTAAAACTTTTATAAATTCATTATAAACCGTTGTATAATCTTCAGGATGTACATATTCAAATGCATTAGTGTCAACAAACTCTTCTGGTGTAATATTTAATATTTTCGTTGATGTGGGGCTTGCATAAGAAAATACGGCTTTCTCGTCAACAATGCATATCATATCACTTCCTTCCTGTACTAAAGTTTTATATCGGCGCTCACTATTTTCTAATTGCTCAATGGCTTTTTTCTTTTCGGTATTGTCTCTAGCTATACAGTAATAAATACGATCTTTCTCATCCCAATTAGAAGACCAAAGCATAGGAACAATAGTTCCGTTTTTATGTACATATCTATTTTCGAAATTGACTATTTTTTCACCAGAAGAAACAGCTTCAGCTGAAATTTTAGTTAGTTCAACATCATCTTTAAATACTAAATAAAGATAATTAGTACCTATTAAATCTTTTGGATTGTATCCCCAAACCCTTTTACATGCTTTATTAATGCTTAAAAAATATCCTTCCTCATCTAACGTACAAATGATATCTAAAGAAGTATCCATTATTTTTTGCATCTCTTCCTTGGCGCTCATTAAAACTTGCTGAGATAAAACTTCTGAGGTTATATCTTTAGAAAAACAGGTAATCCCAATTTTTTCACCTTCCTTATTGTACAAAAGGTCAAATGACGTCAGACCATAGGTAGTCCAAAATTTTCTAGGATTTTGTGTTTTTTGTTTCACTGAAAATCGACCACTGGTTAGTGCTCTATTGTAGTAAGATTTCCATTTTTCGGTAATCTGTTGATCTACTTGATCAGAAAAAACTAAACTACCCTCATTAAAAGGTTTTCCTTGAATTTTTGTAACTAATTCATGGAATGCTGTATTTGCAGTAATAAGCTTAAACTCTAAATCTATAGACCACATTAAGTCTTTAGTACTATTGATCATGGCTTCTTGGTTGTTTTTAACCCTTTGAAGCTCGGTGTTATAATTTTTTTTATCTGTGATATCTTGAATAGTACCATACATTGCCAATGGTTTCTTAGTATCGCTCCATTTTAAAACTTTACCTTTTTCATGAACCCATTTATACGTGCCATCTTCTTGTAAGAATCGGTATTGAACGCTACAACCAACAGAAGGGTAGCTTAAGCATGCCAGCATTTTATTCTTAACCTCTGGTAAATCATCTTGATGAATCAGGCTAAACCAAATGTCTGTACTAAATTGATTAACAGAATCTTTGTTCAAGCCAAAAATGTCAAAAGCTTGCTTGTTTAGTATTATAGAATCCTCATTAAGATTACGTTCCCATATACCTATTCCCGTTGCAGAAACAATGTTGTCTAGAAGTTGTCCTTTTCTTTCTAAATCTAATTTTTGGTCTTTCTCTTTCTTTTTAGACCTTCTTAATTCTAATAATTGTACAACTTGTTTTGCAAGAGTTTGAAGTCCGTCAATTTGAGTGCTATCGAGTTTTCTTGATTGGTAATCTAACACACATAACGTACCAAGACGATATCCATTTTCTGTAGTTAATGATGCACCGGCATAAAACCCTACATTGGGGTCGTTTTTAACAAGATTATAATCGTTAAATCTATTGTCTTTGTGTGTGTCTTCTACAATGAGTAAATCTACATCATCACTAATTACGTTCTTGCAGAAAGAGTCTTCTAATGATGTACCATTAATATCTAACCCGTGGTGAGATTTAAAGAATTGCCTTTTATCATCTACTAGTGATATTAAACTAGACGGGGTGTTGCAAATAGCCGCGGCAAGTGATGTAATTTCGTCATAGATAGCCTCTGGATGCGTATCCATTACGTCAAATGACAACAATGCATCTAATCTATTATTATCAAAAATGTTGCTCCCTTTCATTTAATCGTTGTCAAAAGACATTCACTTATTCCATTACTTTAATATTAAAGTAGGAAATTTCTTTAAAAAAAGACGCAAAAATATGCCATTAGTTTATCTTTCTATCATTTTGGATAAAATTTTTTCATTAATGTGTGGTTTTTTTGATTTTGTAAATCATTACTAGTCAGATTTATAAAACGATTTTCGCACTGGTTTTGTGGAAAGATTGAAAGACTTTCAGTAATATGGTGATACACATGGTAAAAATTTCAGGAATTCGTTAATTAGGCTACAATCATTTCAGAGAAAAGCTATTTTTGTGAAATGAACCAACTGCCCAAAAAATTACTTAATGTTTTAGAAAATCGTAAAAAGGAGGATACTTTTCGGTCGTTAAATTCGCTTGATGGTCTCATAGATTTTCTTTCTAATGATTATTTAGGTTTTGCGACCAATGAAACCTTGTTTTCTAAAACCTTTCAGCTGTTATTGACCGAGAGTATTGCATCAAATGGTTCTGGTGGATCTAGACTTTTATCGGGCAATCATAAATTGTATCAAAAATTAGAGCCATTGCTAGCTGCATTTTATAAATCTAACGCGGCATTGGTTTTTAATTCTGGTTATGATGCTAATATGGGTCTTTTTAGTGCATTGCCGCAAAGAGGAGATTTAGTTTTTTATGATGAATTTGTACATGCTAGTATACGAGAGGGAATTCGTATGAGCAATGCAAAAGCTTATAGTTTTTTGCATAATAATTTATCAAGCTTAGAAGAGAAAATCAACTTAAACGCTGCAAGAAATGAGAATGAAGACTTCGCAGTTTATATAGTAACGGAGAGCGTTTTTTCTATGGACGGTGATTCTCCAGATTTAAAAGCATTGGCGAAATTCTCTAAGTCTAATGGTTATAATTTAATAGTCGATGAAGCCCATGCCGTTGGTGTTTTAGGAAAGAATGGAGAAGGGTTAATTGCAGAACTGGGACTTGAAAATGATGTTTTTGCTAGAACAGTTACTTTTGGTAAATCATTTGGTTGCCACGGTGCAGCAATACTTGGTTCTGAAGATTTAAAAGATTATCTAGTTAATTTCGCTAAGCCTTTTATTTATACCACGGCTTTAACTCCTCATACCTTAGCAACAATTATAACGGCACATGAATATATTAATGAACTGGGCAAAGAGTCAAAAGCAACATTGAAAGAGCATATAGAGTTTTTCAAAAATCAGCTTAAAGTACATAAAATAGATGGGTCTTTTATCCCTAGTGATACTCCAATACAGGGTTGTATAGTAGCAGGTTCTAAAAAAGTTAAACAGGTATCTAAAAAATTAATTGATAAAGGTTTCAATGTAAAGGCGATTCTATCACCTACCGTACCTGAAGGGCAAGAACGACTTAGAATTTGTTTACATAGTTTTAATTCTAAAGAAGAAATTGGTTTGTTGGTAAAATTGTTAGCTGGTTTTATATAAGTAAACATGGAAGAAAAATTCTATCAACTGGCTTCTTTTGAATATGTTGCCGACGTACAAATTGTTAGGGGTAAATTAGAATCTGAAGGTATTCCTGTATTTCTTAGAGATGAAAATACTTTAAATTCAGATCCGTTAATTAGTAATGCAATTGGGGGTGTAAAATTACAGGTTTACTCAAAAGATAAAGAAAGGGCTATAGCTATATATGATGAAATTAGAGCTTACGCAGTTGATAACGATGGAAATACAATTGTATGTCCCAATTGTAAAGCACAACGATCAGAGCCATTTTATAACAGCAATGGAATATTTTATAAACTTTTTCCTTTTTTCGAAAAAAGAAAATATAAGTGTTTAAATTGTGGTATAATCACAAACTCAAAGTAAAATTACATGCAGAAAATATTTATAACAGGAATTTCAACAGAAGTAGGTAAAACAATTGCATCGGCTATATTTACTGAAGCACTACAAGCAGATTATTGGAAACCTGTACAAGCTGGAGATTTAGATAATACGGATATGGATAAAGTGAAACGCCTTATCTCTAACAATAAATCTAAATTTCACCCATGTAGTTATGAATTAAAATCTGCAATGAGTCCGCATGCAGCGGCAGAAATAGATGGTATAAGAATAGATAGGTTTCATATTAATGAACCGGAAACAGAAAACCACCTAATAATAGAGGGTTCTGGCGGTATTTTAGTGCCGTTAAATGATGAAGATACCATGTTTGATATTATCATGCCAGATTATAAAGTTGTTGTTGTATCAAGAAATTATTTGGGTAGTATAAATCATTCGCTTTTAACAATTAAATGGCTGTTGCATAAAGGATATGATGTTTCGGTAATATTTAGTGGAGAGGCCAATCCACATACAGAAAATATTATTCTTCATAAAACAGGTGTCTCTTTAATTGGTAGAATAGATGAAGAAAAAGAGTTTACAAAAGAGGTGATTAAAAAATATGCAGATAGGTTTGAGGGGATATTAAAATCACTCTAAACGCTGTAATATTTCGGCATTATCTACGGTAGCGAGCAATTTATAATGTTGGGCTAAATAGGCATCTATATATTCATTTTCCTCAATCTCCTTTTTATCTAAAATTCGCCTTTTCTTTCGTATTACAACTGTTTTAGGTTGCAATTCTTCCATTATAAACTGAAGCTCTTCAATGGAGTTTTTTCTTGGATTGTTAAAAAACGAAAATAGTTCGTCTCTGCAAATATTACTAGGGTGTGTAGAAGCGGTTGTAGGCGGTAGCGTATCTAAATTCCAATAACCAATGTGATATTCAAAAAATAGAATGTTCTTGGTTTCCAAATTATTTTCTAAAATAAATTGCGGAGCAGAAAAACCTTCACCATTAAAAAAAGTTCCTTTCTTGTATTTATTATTTATGACATTAGCATACTCTAAATAACTCTCAGCAGGTATCAATAAGACTATAAAAGCTAAGTATGCAGGTAGTTTTGGTTTGTATTGTAATATTAAGTTATAGATGACGGTCCCAACCAAAATAAGTAACATTGGGTGTAGTTGAATTAAGTAATGACCATTAATTCTTCCGCCTTTAACAAAAGAGAATAGAACACCTGAAATGGCAACTAGAAGTAGTTGTACGGTTCTATTTTTAAAATTTAGATATTTGGTTTTAAATGCATATATCAAGAATAGACCGGTAATTATAAAAATGGGTGCTAACTTAAAAATGGAGTATCTTCTGGCTTCGGTGTATTCTAAGGGCGCTAAAATTACTGATCTCCACCATACAAGTGTTTGGTCGCTTAAATAGTAGGGAAGTATAGTCGCCAAAATTACTGTTACAACACCAATTCCAAATAACAATACATGAATTAGGTTAATGTTTTTCTTAGAGAAAAAGGATTCATAAAGCAAGAATATACCAATGAATAGAATAGGGAATGCCATGTTCAATTTCACCATAACTGTGGCACCCATTAATAGACCAGCTAAGAATATATAAATGGTAGATTTCTTAGTAAATAAAATGTAAAGTGCAGGAACAAAAAAGGCAATACAAATATGCTCAGACATAACACCTTGTAGGCTTCCAAAAAGGCTTAATAGAAAAATACAGCATATGCCAATTATAACAGAAGCCCTTTTAGGTATGGGTATGGTCGTAAGTGCTATTTTATATGTAAAATAAGCAGTTATGATTACTAAAAGCATACCGGCAAAACGTATAGCTATAAAGCTTTTACCGAATACAGATATTATTGAAGCAAAGAAAGCAAATGTTAATGGTGGTTTTAAATCCCATAACTGTGTATAAGGTAAAAAGCCATTAGCCCAAGATTGACCTAAAAGTATAAAAGTACTTTCGTCGCGATCTACATAATCCCTAAAGAAAAAGGGGAAACGAATAAAAAAGGTGATAATAGAGAAAATGAGAAATACGGATGTATTTTTCATTAGGGAAAAATTTAAAAATGCTTTTAGCTTTCTTTTTAAGGGCATCTTTTAGTTGCGGTTTATTTCCCGATCTTTGCAAGATAGATAAAATGAAGAATTATAAATTCTATGAAAGTGGAAAATCTATCTACTCGCGATAAAAAACATTTATGGCACCCCTTAACGCAGCATAAATTAAACAAGCCGCAATTACCCATTGTAAAGGCTAAAGATGCTTTGTTATTTGATGAGGAAGGAAACGAATATATTGATGGAATAGCATCATGGTATACGGTAATGTATGGGCATGGTAACCAACATATTATTTCGGCAATGACCAAACAGATGCAGAAGTTAGATTTTGTGATGTTCAGTGGTTTAACTCATGAGCCGGCAATTGAACTTTCAGAAAAGTTAATGGAGATTTTACCTCAAAATCAGGCAAAATTATTCTTCAACGATAATGGTTCTACGGCAATTGAGGCAGCGATAAAAATGGCGCTTCAATATTTTCATAACAATGGAGAAAAAAGAGATACCCTAATTGCTTTTGAAGATGGTTTTCATGGCGATACATTTGGGGCAATGAGTGCATCTGGACTCTCATCCTACAATGGTCCGTTTGAAGATTTTTTGTTGAAAGTCGTTCGTATACCTACTCCCCAAGTTGATAATATAGGTGAAGTAAAAAAGATGCTGGCTCAAATACTAAAAGAGAATAGTTGTGCTGCTTTTGTTTTTGAACCATTAGTACAAGGTGCAGCAGGCATGAAATTTCATTCCGCTACAGGTTTAGATGAATTAATCGGACTAAGTCATGAGAACAAGGTGTTATGTATAGCAGATGAAATAATGACTGGTTTTGGTAAAACAGGTAAAGATTTTGCTTCAGATAATTTAGTGAACAAGCCAGATATTATGTGTTTAAGTAAAGCACTTACTGCGGGTATGTTCCCATTAAGTATTACTAGTTGTTCTCAAGAAGTCTATAATCGGTTTTTAAGTGATGAGGTACATAAAGGTTTTTTTCATGCGCATACTTTTAGTGCACATCCTATAGGTTGTGTAGCGGCAATAGCGGGTATTGAGCTGTTAAATTCTCCCGATGTCTTAAAAAGAAGAACTTATATTGAAAAGGCTCACACCGCATTTGCATCGAAAATTGAAAGTCATATTAAAGTAGAACAAGTAAGGGTAATGGGCGTAATATTAGCCATAGATCTCCAGATTAAAATGGAACGTTATGGTAATTTACGTGATGAACTTTATAACTTCTTTTTACAAAGAGGTGTGCTATTAAGACCATTAGGAAATACAATTTATGTATTGCCACCATATGTAATTACAAATGCACAACTTCAGAAAATTTATGACGCCATTACTGAAGCATTAGATACATTTTAGAATAGAAATTGAAAGAAAAAATATCCATAACGGCCATTGCCTCCTTATCTCCACTGGGAAGTACAATAGAAGAAACTTGGGCGGCATATCAAAATAATGACCATTACTTTTCTTTAGCAAAAGAAAATGGAAATACCTCTTGGGTTGCACCATTGTCACCGGCTGCAAAAATAAAAGTCGATGAACTTAGAAATTCTGATACTAAATATAAAAAGTTAGATGATAGTGTGCTATTCGCAATGGTGGCGTCTAGATTGGCAGTACAGAAATCTGGTTGGGAAAACACAGCTGAATTCGGAATTAACATGGGGTCGTCTCGTGGAGCAACAAAGTTATTTGAGCAATATCATAAAGAATATTTAAATACTGGTATTTCATCAACCTTAAGCTCACCAACAACCACATTAGGTAATATTTCTTCATGGGTCTCTCATGATTTAGGAGCCACCGGACCAGAAATATCTCATTCCATAACCTGTTCAACAGGTTTGCATTCGGTATTGAACGGCGTGGCTTGGCTAAGTAGCGGAATGGCAACTAAGTTTTTGGTAGGTGCCAGTGAAGCTCCGCTGACCAATTTCACCATTGCCCAAATGAAGGCATTGAAAATTTACGCAAAAGCACCCGAATCAAATTCTGGTTCGGTAGTCGATACATCAGCGTTAACTGAACGAAGCCGAAGTTACCCTTGCCAAGCATTAAACCTGAAGAAAGAATATAACTCTATGATATTAGGCGAAGCAGCTTCGGTAGCTTGTCTAGAAACGGGAGTGGTAAAAAATGCCTTGGCAATAATAGATGGAGTAGGGTATGCTACAGAAATATTGAAACATAATACGTCTATTTCAGCTAATGCCATATGTTTTCAGAAATCAATGAAAATGGCTTTAGGCGATTTAGATGTTGCTGAGGTAGATGCAATTGTAATGCACGCGCCTGGCACTATTAAAGGAGATTCATCAGAATATAATGCCATTCAAGAAGTTTTTGGAAATCACATGCCTCAATTGACAACCAATAAATGGAAAATAGGTCACACTTTCGCAACTTCAGGTATGCTAAATTTAGAATTGGCGGTTTTAATGTTACAACATAATAAGATGATCTCAGTGCCTTTTATTGAGGCGAAACCTAATAATAGAAATATTAAAAAAATACTGGTGAACGCAGTTGGTTTTGGAGGTAATGCAGTGAGTATTTTAGTAAGTAAAAACGGATAAACTAAGCTAAAAGATAACGGATGTAGCGGTGTGGTAATTTTTTTAAAACCTACCAATTATTTTTTCAATTTAAATTCCGTTATTTTTGAACCCTGGTAACAACCTAAGATTATATGAGCGAAGCAAGACACAATTGGTCAAAAGAAGAAATTTTAGAAATATACAATAAGCCTTTAATGGAGCTACTTTATGAAGCTGCAACTGTGCACAGAAAAAATCATGACCCAAATACGGTTCAAGTTTCTACCTTACTTTCTATAAAAACAGGCGGTTGTCCAGAAGATTGTGGGTATTGTCCGCAAGCTGCTCGTTACCATACAGACATTGAAGGTAATGATCTTATGGCCGTTTCTCAGGTTAAAGCTCAAGCGCTTAGAGCAAAAGCTTCAGGTAGTTCTCGTGTATGTATGGGTGCTGCATGGCGAAATGTAAAAGATGGTCCTGAATTTGATCAAGTTTTAGAAATGGTGCGCACCATTAATAAGCTTGACATGGAGGTTTGTTGTACGTTGGGTATGATTACCGAGAATCAGGCAAAACGTTTAGCAGAAGCAGGCTTATATGCTTACAATCACAATTTAGATACTTCAGAAGATTACTATAAAGATGTTATTTCTACACGTGCCTTTGAAGATCGTTTAGATACTATTGAAAATGTTCGTAAAAGTAATGTTACCGTTTGTAGCGGTGGTATTATTGGTATGGGTGAAGAGTTAGAAGATAGAGCAGGTATGTTAGTTGCTTTAACGTCATTGAATCCGCAACCAGAATCAGTGCCGATCAATGCATTGGTTGCTGTAGAAGGCACGCCTATGGAAGATATTGAGCCGGTTTCTATTTGGGATATGATTCGTATGGTAGCTACTACAAGAATTGTAATGCCAGAAACTCAAGTACGTTTATCTGCAGGTAGAACTGAAATGAGTAGAGAAGGGCAGGCAATGTGTTTCTTTGCTGGTGCAAATTCTATTTTTGCTGGCGATAAATTGTTGACTACTCCGAATCCTGATGTAAATGAGGATATGGCGATGTTTAAAATGTTAGGTTTAAATCCACAAAAGCCATTTACCAAGGTATCTCAGCCTAAAACGGTAGAAGCAGAAGATTCTCAAATTGGATCTTTAGGTGAAAAACCAAAATGGTCTAGACCAGGTCACTCTATTGAACGTAATGAAACTGCAAAGCAGAAGGCTAAAATTATTGACTAAGGTCATATTAATACTTTTTTAAGAAATTGTTTTAGTATCGTTAATTACCTTTGGCTTCCCTAAAAAACCATGAGTAATTGAAGTTAGCTGATATTCCGAGGGTAAAATATATTACTAAGGACAATTTTATTAACGACTATTTTAAGCCTCAAAAACCTGTAGTGTTAGAAGAGGCTATTGTAGATTGGCCTGCTTTTAATAAGTGGAATTTGGACTATATGAAAGAGGTTGCGGGAGATATTACCGTGCCTTTGTATGATAATAGACCAGTTCAGCATAAAGATGGTTTTAATGAGCCACATGCCAAAATGAAAATGGCAGATTATGTTGATTTATTAAAAAAGGAGCCTACTAAGTATAGAATTTTTCTTTGGAATATATTAAAGGAAGTACCTGCGCTTCAGAAAGATTACACTTTTCCAGATTTCGGTTTAAAACTTTTGAAGGGATTGCCTATGCTTTTTTTTGGCGGAAGAGATTCGTATACTTTTATGCACTACGATATTGATTTGGCCAATATTTTTCATTTTCATTTTGATGGAGAAAAAGAGGTGGTGTTATTTCCTCAGTCAGAGACAGAGAATCTTTATAAGGTTCCACATTCTTTAATTACACATGAAAGTATAGATTTTTCGAATCCTGATTATGATAAGTGGCCTGCTTTAAAGAAGGCAAACGGTTTCAAAACAACTTTAAAACATGGGGAAGTTTTATATATGCCAGAAGGCTATTGGCATTATATGAAATATAATACTCCGGGTTTTTCAATGAGTTTAAGAGCATTAGCGCGCAAACCCAAAAATTTGGCTAAAGCATCGTACAACATTGTAATAATGCGTTACTATGATGTATTAATGCGCAAGCTAAAAGGGCAAGATTGGATAGATTGGAAAAATAAGAAAGCCATTTCTAGAACTAACAAAAAACAAAAAATACAAGCCTAAAGTTTAAATGGCTTTATTTTATAAGTTCTTGAAGTTTTTCATACACCAAATGACTTTCCCAACCTCTGTACAGAAGGTAGTCAGCTAATTTTTTTCTTCTTTTTTGAATATTGGTTTCGGTAATTTGTTGAAGTCTTTTATTTGCTAAATCATCTAGTGTAGTCAAATATGCTTCAGGTTCAATTTCTTTTAATGCAGTGGTAATATTGTATTTGGATATATTTCTGAATTTCAGTTCTCTGACAATTTTATTCTTCCCCCATTTTTTAATGTTGAATTTACCCCTTGCAAAGCTTTTAGCAAAGCGCTCCTCATTAAGAAATCTATCTTCTATTAGTTGGGCTATAATGGTATCTACTGCTAATGGAATCATACCCAGTTCTTTCAATTTAGAAACCACTTCTTTATGGCACCTATCTTGGTAGGCACAATAACTTTCTATTTTTTTAGTGGCTTCTTGAACTGTGTAGCCTTTTGTTTTTTGATTCATACATCTCAAAAGTAATAAACCAACAGTGACTTTTCGCGTTTATAAAAAGTTATAGCCAAATACTAAAGAGAGCACTTTATAATCAGATGAAATAGCAGCGTAATTGCTAAGCAGTGCTCTTCTTGGATTGTAGTTTAATTTGATACTTGCATTTTTATGGGCAAAGCCTAATCCGAAACTAAAGGAAGTACGAGGTGCTATTTCAAAATCACTACTAGTTTCAAAATCTATATATGAATCTAAGGCACTATCTATTTGAAATGCCGAATTTATAAATATTTTAGAATCTGGGTTGAGGAAAAAGTAATGTCTGACCCCAATTGAAGTTTCAATAGATTTGTAATCTACGAAGACGTTTTGAAATTCTAATTGTGCTTCGCCTTCAAAACTTTGATACATGGGTTGAATAAATATGGACCACTTATTTCTATTGAATGGTAATGTGGCTTCAAGTTCAATTCCAAATCTTAAGCTTGAGCTATTGTCTAGGTTAAAATTTGTGCTTGATTGTGGTGACTTAAAATCCATTGAAGCAGAATTTAAACCAGCGCGTAAACCCAAATTAAAAACTTTTCTATTATTAATTTTAGAAGCGGTAGTGTTTACATATGCGGGATTTTTACATTGGTTGTAAAGAGTAAAAAATTCTATTAATTCAGATTTTTTATAATCGGTAGTCTTTACATCATCAAGAGATAAATTATCACATTTAAGTTCATCCCATAGCTGTTTTTTGAAATCTGTATTTTCTCCAATACGATTGTCAGGGGTGAGGTATTTTTTATAAACTAACTGTTCCGTAGGACTATTGTTTATGTTATAAAAGAATCTAATTAGATTACTGTCTTCATAATAGAATAAATTGGCATCACCTTCAAGTAGTTGTTCCAGAAACAAAGTTTCAGTTGAGAATTCAGGATTTTTATTTTTGCTTAACCTTTTTACTAGAGATTTTGA
>TARA_R110002033_G_scaffold154477_1_pt1 | contig 13600 bp, 10 predicted proteins | sample TARA_R110002033 | Tara Oceans TARA_R110002033 (sample SAMEA4397051) | marine metagenome | biome: Polar Biome; feature: [SRF] surface water layer (ENVO:00010504); material: water (ENVO:00002006), including particulate matter (ENVO:01000060) such as... | depth 5 m
AACCTTGTGACGTAACATGTAATAAGTGACTAATTTCCGGTACTCCTCATTGTGAGCTACCGCATGTGGCCTAGGCCCTACTACTGACATATCGCCAAATAACACATTAAAGAACTGGGGTAACTCATCCAACGATGTCCTACGAATAAACGCTCCAACATTAGTAATGCGGGCATCACCTTTACGCGCTTGGATGACTTTATCGGCATTTTCAGTCACTGTCATCGAACGAAACTTCCACACTTTAATTTTACGACCATCCAATCCATAGCGGTCTTGTTTAAATAATACAGGCCCAGGAGACGACATATAAACAGCAATAGCGACTCCAATAAGTACCGGTGATATTCCGACAATGGCACAAAAACTGAATACAATATCAAAGCTACGTTTATAAAAACGCCTCATTCCATTTACGGGTGATTCGAAAACACTAATGGTATCGACTTCCCCCACACTACCAATACGCGCATTCATTAAGTTTTTTAAAAGGAAATCAGGGGTAATCAGCACGTCTGCCGTGCTGTCACCAAGGGCTTCTATAATATCGGCAATACGCTTTTCAGCGATCATAGGTAAGCACACATACAATTTTTTTACATGGCCACTGCGAGCTAATTCAACAGCATCGTTAATTGTGCCGATAATTAGCGATAGATCAAAGCCATCAAAACGACTAGGCTCACGATCGTCATAAAAACCAACACACTCAAAACCTAATTCATCATGTTTAATAATTTCATCGTATAAGTTACGACCCGTTTCAGTTAAACCGACAATGGCAACTTTTTGAACATTGTACCCTTTTGCACGTCGTACACGTTTAACCTCTCGTACACAAAAACGCCATCCAATCAAGATAATAACTGACAATAGGTACCAACCAGCTATGGTTACTCGTGAATAAATCTCACTGTACTTAAATAAAAAAAGTACTAAAGTCATTAATAAAAAAGCCAATGTGACGTTAAATAAAACTAATCTGCAAATGGTCGAAAAACGCCCTAAACGCCACGACCGATATAGCCCTAATGACTCACCTATGTAACTATAAAAAAACAATACGCCGACAAGCACTAATAAATAATCTTTATCAAAAACTAAATTATAACCGCGCATGATAATCAGTAATGAAACAGTAATGATAATTATATCTATAACGCGTAATAAAACGTTAGAGCGAGCACCGACAAATTGAAGTTTTGATGGACTATCCATTGAACTCACCTAAAAATGACATCTTAACTAACATGGATGTCTGCCAATAACGGCAAAACATGATTGACTAATTCTCTTGCTTTTTCATGGGTATGACTTTCGGTATAGCATCGAAATTCAGGAGCATTACCGGATGGGCGTAAATGCACAACATCGCCGCTCGTTAGGGTAAACCTAAGTCCATCTACAGAGTTGAAATGTTGTAATGTGTCATCACCTAAACCAAGCAGTGCTAATAATTTATTAGGGTACTTATTTCCGTAGTCGATAATTTGCTGGCTTTTAGAAATAGCGAACTCGGTCAAACGATCGCTGTGGGTAAATCGCATAGGTAAATTAGCCGTTAATGCTGACACAGAACTGTGTTGTGACATATACAGCGCCATAAGCACAGGCAAAATAGCATCGCGCGTAGGTAATGCAGTTAACACTTGCTGATTAATACTAATGTCGGAGCCTAATAAAAAACCGCCATTAGCTTCAAAGCCTGCATAAGAATCATATATTCCGTGCAACGAACTAAATGCAGCTATTACATAAGGTGAACCAATTTTTGTGCGCATAACAAAGTTGAATGAGTCAGATAACTCAACAGCAGTGTTACAACTCACAGGTATCGCTAAAGCATCAATCTTTAACGCCTGAGCACACAATAAGCACAATATGTCACCGCGTAACCAATGCCCATGTTCGTCAGCAAGCATGGGGCGGTCGCCATCGCCATCCGTCGAAAACAATGCATCTAACTGATATTGCTCAGTCCATTCAATGGCTTTTTGACTATCAGCTTCACTGACAGCTTCAGTATCAATCGGCACAAACGTGTCGCTGCGACCGATTAACACCACCTCTGCACCTAGCTGTTCAAATAACGCAGGATAAATATCACGTCCTGCACTTGAATGCTGATAAATACCAACACGTTTTCCTTTAAGCCATTGGGTATCAAATAAGTTGCTATAACGAGTGATATAGGCAGTTGCAGCTATTTTATCTTCAACAAGATCGACTAAGGTATCTAAAGGTTCAAAAGTAAATTGACCATTAATGATGGACGACTCATCTGATTTACTGATTTCACCATCAGGACGATAAAACTTCAGACCATTACGATCAAATGGAATATGACTACCAGTCACCATAATAGATGGGATCGACAAGATCATTGCTTGGTTAGCTAATGCAGGCGTGGGGATTACACCATAGTAAATAACTTGTAATCCCAGTTGCTGCGCGGCCACAGTACACGCTTGAGCCATTGCTTTACTGCTTGGTCGGTTATCAATGGCGAATGCTATAGTGTCAAATGTAAAAGAAAAACGCATGGTTTCGATAAAAGAAACAGTAAATGCCGCACATACATCAGGTGTGAAATCAGTAACTAAACCCCGAGCGCCACTGGTACCAAAAGCTATATTGCTGTGCTCAATCACTTCATGGCTCACTAACATTATTGAGCCTCCTTAGGTGCAACACGACCATAACGATCCTCAAATCTTACAATATCATCTTCACCTAAATAAGAACCTGACTGTACTTCAATCAGTTCTAACGACACTTTACCAGGATTTTCAAGTGCATGAATAACACCAACAGGTATATAGGTAGACTGATTTTCGGTCAATAAAATCTCTTTATCACCATTAGTCACTTTGGCGGTACCCGATACCACAATCCAATGCTCAGCACGATGATGGTGCATTTGAACTGATAATTTAGCACCAGGCTTTACGGTTATGCGCTTAACCTGAAAACGGCCACCATTATCGATAGAGTCGTACTTCCCCCAAGGGCGATAAACTTCACGGTGGTGCTGCCATTCACTGCGCTGTTCAGCTTTAAGTTGCTCGACCACTTGTTTAACTTGCTGTACTTCAGACTGCTTAGCCACTAGGATGGCATCTTTCGTTTCAACAACAACGACATCATCTAAACCAATTATAGTTACTAATTTTTCAGAGGCATTAATATAGGTATTACGAGTATTAATACCAATCACATCACCTTTAAATACATTACCTTGAGCATCTTTGTCTTCTATTTCCCACAACGCAGACCAACTGCCAACATCACTCCAACCACAATCCATAGGGACTACAACGGCATGTTGGGTTTTTTCCATCACAGCATAGTCAATAGAATCATCTGGACAGGCTTCGAATGCCGCTTTGTTTATGCGTATAAAGTCAGCATCGTGAGTCATATCGACCATTGCTGCTTCACAAGCAGTAAAAATAGTAGGGCTGTGTAATTTAAGCTCTTGCAAGTAAGTACTGGCTTTGAACAAAAACATCCCGCTGTTCCAATAGTATTCACCAGTTGCAATGTAATCTTGAGCTGTGGACAAACTAGGTTTCTCAACGAACTTAGCCACTTTGAAGCCAAACTCTGTGGCTAACGGCTGTCCACGTTCAATGTAGCCGTAACCCGTTTCAGGAGCCGTAGGAACAATACCAAAAGTGACTAATTGATTTTGCTCAGCGAGTGTTATGGCTTGGTGAACGGCATGACAAAATGCAGGCTCATCTTTAATCACATGGTCGGCAGCAAGCACTAACAATAATGGGTCATCGCCATGACGAATAGCTAACATAGCAGCGAGTGCAATCGCTGGAGCCGTATTACGGCCAACAGGTTCTAATACTATGCCGCTATTAGGGATATTATTTAAACGAAACTGCTCCGCAACAGAGAAACGATGATCTTCGTTACAAATCACCAATGCTGGTGAATGAGCTATCCCTTTTAAACGATTAGCAGTCGTTTGTAACATAGAATGATTGCCAAGCAAGGTCAGAAATTGCTTTGGAAATTGTTGACGTGATAAAGGCCACAAACGTGAACCAGAACCGCCAGCCATAATGATCGGTAAAATCATAAATTCCTCATAAATTTGATTGTTGATAACGAGATTTGGGATATAAAAGAAAAAGTGAAATTAATACAAAATGTGATAAAGAAAGTGTTTTAGAAGCTAAGCCTGTACCTGATGAAATAGCTAAGAGAAATGACAGACTACTCCATAAAGTAAAGTGACCAACGGAATATTGGATTTTTCGAATTATATAGAATAAAAAATAAACTAAAAAGCCAGAAATTATAAAACCAAACTGTAAAACAATAGCTAACCAAAATATTTCAATACCATATTTTGTTCCATACAATAGCTGTCTGGTAAAAAGTTGTTTATTATAATCACCAAAGATCAATTCCGAGAAAGATGTGTCAAAGAAAATATATAAAGCAGTTAATCGCGTTTCAGCACTGCCGTTATCATCATCAATCCTAGAAAGCAGAGCGTCAAACAACCCTAAGTTGAGTAATAACAATAAAACTAAAGGCATAGTAATAATAAGAATTGAAAAAAACAAAAAAGCAAATTTTGTCGTACCATATCCTGTAATAACGTTTTTAAACTTGTATAACGTAATCATAACTAATAAAAATATCGAAACAGCAATAGATGCTCGTCCACCAAATGCAGGTAAGGCTAGCAATGTAATACACAAGCAGCATAATTCAGATTTAGATAAAGATTCAAAATTTGATTTAGCATATAAACCTATTACCACGACCGATGACGTTAAAGTGGCAATTAAAGGATGACCATAAAAGGCAACTGCTCTAGAGAACTCCCATTCACTAATATCTAAAAGATCGTTATCTTCCATACTGTAATAGGTTCTAGGTACAATTGGTTCTCCTAAAGCATACTCAAAAATCCCGAGACAAGAATTAATTATGACTAAAATTAAAACTACATTACCAATTAGTCTAATCTGCTTATCATTTAAAAAATCATATACAATGACAAATAATAAGGGGGTTAGCCAAGTTACAATAAAGGGAGCCATTGGTTGAGATAGCGCCAACACTTGATACAAGAAACAAATAATACAAAGTGTCAAAAGAATAAAAGATGTCTTAGACATAAAAATACACTTAATTAGTGACATTGAATCTCGGTATAAAAGCAAGGACGCAAAACTAAAAAAAAGTAAGTAGAAAGCAGGGTGTACCTTAAAGACAAATGAACCACCTTCTAAGGCAAAATTATATCCAAATAGTGTTAGTACATCACCAGATAATAAGAATACAGATAAAACTGACGTTATAAGTAAAAAAAACGTTATGGGAGGTATTATCCTCATATAGAATACCTAGAACTATAAAATAAGCGGATTTTATTAAAATATAAAATAGAAACAATAAACGAGTAAGCAAAAACACCGACTAACACATCAAACACAACCGATAAAGGGCTTGTTATAAATACATCACTAAAAAAGATAACAACAAAATACATAAACAATGAAGCGATGGATATTTTACAAAAATCTATCGTAGGAAAAATAAATTCAGTTTTTATTACAAGGTAACTTAGCAAGAAGATACTCACACTCAAAGATGCTATAGCCATTGACATAACACCACCAACAACACCTTTGCTATCAACAAAATATAAACATAACAAAAAAGTTATAAGTGCTAAGAAAAAATCTAAAAATACAATATAGATAGTTTTAGAAACAATAAAAAAATAGTGATATAAATAATGCGAAATTACTGCAAACACACCACCACTCAGAAGCGCCCAAGGAAGAATCAACAAGGTGACTTTGATATATTCCTCAGCAATAGCTAAAACAACCAGATCATTAGATATAGCTAATAAACCCAATAATGCAGGAAACATAACAAATATAAGGAGAGAAAAATTGTCAGATAGCTGATTCATAGCAGAATTGATCCCTTCAGTTTGCATTTTTTTTATAGCAAGGGGTAAACCTGCTGATGTAACCACCATTGAAGCCATACTAGCAGCCCTTAACCCTAAACCGAAACCGACAGCAAACTCACCGACAGAACCCAAGCCTAATTTAAATTCAATAAAATATCTTGGTATATTTAAGGCTAACCAAGAAAATGCTCCAGATAGGATAAAAGGGGCACCAAATTTAAATGCTGAATAAAAAACCGCATGGTTAATCTTAAAAGAAAAGGTCCTTTTTCGATTAAAAAAAATTAGTAAACAAAAACTTAAAAACTCAGCAATAGCAAAACCTAAAATAGGATAAACAAAGTTATCACCAAAAAAATATAATAACACCATACCAATAATTAACCCTACAACGGGGCCAATCAACGAAAGCGAATTAAAAATAATGGTTAAATCATTCGAAACAGCCAAAGTTAAATTGTGCTGATTAAAACTTCTTAGTACAACAAACATAACTGTGACTAAGCATAATGTCACATTAATATCTGCACCTAAAATGTAAAAAAGCAATCCTACTGTAAATAAAGCTTGCAGAACTGAAGACAACAACATATACCAACAATTTGTACTCAACACGTCAGATTTATTTACTGCATCATCATTGACAAATCGCAATAAATAATGAGACCACCAAGTTACAAATATAGATCTAGTCAGCTCCTGTTGAGTAGTCACTAACGTAACAAAACCTATTGTTTCTTTACTACAAAAAAAAGTCCAAAGAACAATTGCTAGTAATTGAGATAAAGGCCCGAGAATTTGAGATGGCAAATATAATAAAGTACGTTTTAGTAGCATATTTAGCTCAACTTATAAAACATTTAAACATTACCCACAACTGAAAATATTTTACAATATTTTATTATAAAACACTTAGGCAACAAAAAAAATAATTGGGATTATAAAAATATTCAGTATTCTTTTCGAAAGTGGTATACTTTTCCATGTCAAAAATGACCATATTGAATAATATAATATAATAAGCTTACGATCAGACTTAAAAGGATGTAGCTCTTTATTAATTGAATAAGAAAATAGTCTATTCTTCCAATGATAGGGGCCTAAAACTTTATTTACTTCCAAATTCATATTAAACTTTATTTTAGCAAGATATGCTATTTCTGTGCAGTAATAAAAAGTGTAAAGTAGATTTAATCTGAATTTATCAAGAGATATAAGTTTATGTTGGCTAATAGATGCATGACCAACTCTATAAGCACCTAAGCACTTATCAATAGAAACTACATCACCATAGAAAGGGGCTGTAAAAGATAAAAAATGATCAATAGAATTATTCCATTTTATTCCATCAAATGGAAAATAATTTTCCAAAAAAAATCTACTATAAGCAACACCGGACATAGGTGCAACATCAAAACAACCATATTTCATAATATATTCGCAATGAGAACTTGTTAATATATTTCCAATAGGAATTGTTAATAATTCTTCATCATTATTTTCATTAACAACTCTTAATTTATATGGGTACATTGAAACGGTTTTGTTATGAGCATCTGAAATTACTTTACAGCACTCAGGATACAGATAATCGTCGGAATCAAGGAATATAACAATATCACCTCTAGTATGAGTAAACCCAACATTAAGGGCTGAAGTTTGCCCACCATTCTCTTTGAAAATAACCTTATCAATATTATAAGACTGTATTATAGAACGAGAATCATCTGTTGAACCGTCATCAACTATGATAACTTCAACATTTTCATAAGTCTGCTCTAAAGCACTTTCAATTGCTTTCCCAATGTACTGTTGGTAGTTGAAGTTATTAATTACGATGCTAATTAAAGGTTTCATAGGGCCTCTAAAAATATTATGTCTATTCTAGACTCGTGTGAAGATGAAATAATACATCCAACTGTTTAGACACTTTAAAAGGATTGATCATACTGTTAACTATTAGAGGATCCAGTGATTCATTCTGAATTAAATTCCAATGCCGAATAAAGGAATCGGACATTTCATTTATTGTTAAATCAAAATCATTGTTAATTAAGAGCATTTCACCACACATGGTATTTTTAAATGTATCTTGCATTTGTTCAAGGTTTAATGACACAACTGGTCTGCCAGCACAAATAGCCTCCATAACATACACAGGCCAGCCTTCAAATATTGATGTTACAATTCCCATATGAAAATTTTGCCACATTTTAGCGATTTCAGAAGAACGCTTAAAACCATGGCAAATAACGATATCTTTTACATCACGATACTCACTAAAAATAGTAGGATCTGATACTCCGATATAATGAAATTCAACTTTGTTGTGCAACTTAGCTTGTAAAACCTTCATGATTTTGAACATCATTTCCGGCCGTTTAAATTCATCGAGTCGACCTGCAAAAGCAATACGTAAAATACCATCTTCGATGATAAATGGTGTAGGTTTAAAAAGACTATCGTCAACACTAACTGTCATATAATGAATATCTTTAGATTTTTTGGGGAAATCTGTGATTAACCTTTTAGTTTGTTCTGAACTGACTGAAATAATTTTATTGGCATGTTTAACCGCAAAAGATTCATTTAGTTTATGTAAAAACCAGACTTTAGCTAATAAAGAATCAAGTTTTTTATTAGGATCAGCATCGCCATGAGTAATTAGCAAGTTCGTAAAACGGTTAAAAAAGCAAAACCATGAGAACTCATAACGTTGAATTTCAACACTAGATTTCATGGAAAAATAATGTTTTTTTATCTCTTTCCTATACTTAAATAATGAAATAAAGAAATTAAATGTTAAAGACTTAAGTATATTCTTAGCCGCTGTATTTATATTAATGATTTCAGTATTAAGTATTGGGATAAAGGTATACTCACGACCAAATTCGTTTAATAAAATAATCGGTACACCCAAGTCCAACAAATTTGATTCATCGACACCAACAACCACTAAATCAATATCTTCAGGGAAAAATTTAATGGTATGCCTAACATGAGTTTCAATCCCCCCTACCTTACACCCCCTTGGATCGAAAGGATGTATCGAAATGATTCTATGCATTTATTTAATTTCCATATTTGTCGCTATTCTAAAAATATCTATCGTTTCTACTGCGGCCTTATTCCAACTGAATTTACTCGCATTATTAATAGCTAACAGAGAGTATTGTTCAAAAAAAATATTATCACTGATCATTTTCTTCATATGATTGGCGAATATAGTCGCATCATCTTTATCAAAATATAGTGCACCTTCACCAGCAACCTCATTTAATACTTTTATATCTGAAGCGATAACAGGTAAGCCAAATTTTTGTGCTTCTAAAACTGGCAAACCAAATCCTTCATATAATGATGGAAAAGCAAGAAACTTAGCTTCACAATAACGCTCAATTAACTCTTCATCACTTAAATATCCCAACTTGGTAGGAGATACTTCTACGTTTAACTTATTAGCATAAAATTCGAAGTAACCATTATCGTCACGCCCGATGTGATAGATTTCACAGTCAACATTCTGCTCTTGCAATTTAGCCATTGCCTTAATTAATGTCTCGACACCTTTATTGGGAGATACATTTGCAACAAATAATCCATAATTTTTTCTTTGTTTTTCTACTTTAAGACCATTTAAACAAGCAGACTCATGGACAACACGAGTTTTGTTGTTCGCTGATGGATAAAACTTAACAAGATCATTCTGAGTGTTTTTCGACACACAAATATTATATTTAGCACGACGTAGCGTTAATGGGAAAAATATTTTCCACCACAAACGATGATGAAACTTATATTTTTTTGGTGCTATATCAAAATAAAGATCATGTGTCACACTAATAAGCGGTACTTTACCGATAAAGCAACCAACAGGGTCAGGATTAAACTCTAAATCAATATATTTTTGCTTTATAATTTTAGGTACTGAAAAAACTTGATTTAATATATTCTTAGGCATTGATTCTATATACGGTTTAGTAATAACTTCAAGTCCACGATTTTGTAACATCTTAGGTAAACTTCTTTCATCCCAGCATGTCAACAACACAAATTCATATTGTTTATTTTCTAATAATGAATTGAGTAAGTAGAATAAATAATTTGAAATACCACTAATTTTATTTCCTGGTTCTAACAGATGATTAATTAATACTTTTTTCATTTGCAACTCTATTTGTTATAAATAAAATCAATTACTTTCAATCGATCTTTGTTGGCTTTAACGTTCCATGTATGAACATTGTTGTAGGAGTTTGTTGCAATCTCGGCTAAGTTTTGCTCGCTAAAAAAACTAATTATTTCATCAGCACTAACATGTGCTTTATTTTGATCAATTAATAAACCAGAATTGAGCAAAACTTCTCTGAATACTGGAATATCGGAGGCCACAATCGCTATACCACTATATTGTAGTTCTAGTAGTGGTAAACCTAAGCCTTCATCGTGAGAAGTCGATAAGTAAAATGTACAGGTTTGCACTAGATTTTTAACGTCTTGTGACGATAAATAGCCATGACAGATCACCCCATCAGTTTTCTTTAGCCGTTCCGAGTCATTCCCCCAACCTAAGCGTCCGACTACGTGCAGTTCAACGTTGTTACCAAATGAATGACGCAGTTGGTCGAAAATATCTAAAGCACCTGAATAATTTTTCCTTGGCTCAACAGTACCAAGCATTAGAATTTTCATTTTAGACAAATTAACTGTTTGATACCTGTTAACATCGAAATCAAGATTAAACACATTATTGATTACCGGCCGATAAAGCATGATATTTGCATTTGGCTTACAATAGGATCTTAACTCGGTCGCAGTTTTATTCGAATTAACTAAGAAATAGTCAAGTTTTTTTACAGCATATGACAGTGATGGACGCATGTAATATTTTGCTCGAATATTTATTTCATTCTGCCGTGATAATAAAAACATATCGTGAATATAAGGTATAACCTTATGTCCACGTAATAAACTAAGTAAAATTGAAGGCGGAAAGCCAGGAGTCAGCACTTTTGCATTGGGATTAAGTATCGATTTAATTGTTATATAAAACCATTGTTTAATAATTAATAACCATGTGTTTTTTGATGTAACATGATATATAGAATCTGTGCCGAGTGCCGTTTCATTAAACAACTCTTCGGTAATTCTTTCGATCCCGGTTGTATTACGGCCAAGATGTGTACAATCAATTATTAATTTAGGTTTTTTACTTTTTAAATAATTCATTTTTTTAACTTAATATATTCTTTAGTTGCTATAAAGAGAAACATCCAAGAACTAACCAAATAACGTTTGGCTAAACGGTGGGGTTCACTACTCAATCGATAAAACCACTCTAAACCTGAAGTTTGCATCCAAAGTGGTGCTCTTTTCATTGTTCCTGCAAAAAAATCAATCCCTGCTCCAAACCCAAAACCCTTAACACCGCTTAACGAATGACGATGACTATCCATCCACAACTCAGATTTAGGTGCTCCAACCCCCATAAAAAGATGTGTCGTAGTTAAATTATTAATTGAATTAATTAATTCATGGCTGTAATGACTGTCATGTTCAAAACCGAAAGGGGGCACCGCTACTCGGCTGTGACTATCAGAAAATTCCTGTTTTACTAACCAATCGACTAAAACTCGTTTAGTATCTTCACTTGACACCACAAAAAATGGACTATGTTCGATTGGGGAAATTTTGGCCATAATTAAAGGGAATAAATCTGCTCCGGTAATACGACCTTTAGCATTATGACCCAATAATGTTAAAAATCGATAAACAGGAAAACCGTCGGCAGTAACTATCCAAGCTCGAGCGCAAGTATCTTTAAAACGCTTGTTTGTATTCATCATCACAATATGATCTAGATTTGTAGTTACTAACATATCAAATCGATTATCATCATTTTTTTCTATCACTCCCTCAACGATTTCTACTATTGTTTTTTCGGTAAAATTCAGTTCAAATACATGCATCAAATTAATAACCTATAAATTTAATAACCAATCAAATAACGACTATATTTAGGTAGTAATCGTTTTACACAAATAGCGATAGCAACGCATATTAAAATAACTATAAAAGTACTTAAAAAAAGTAATAGCCAAGGGTAATGGCTAGAAAGAAAATAAATAACACTAGATGATTTCATTTTAGTTATACCCCAAATTATAAATGGGTGTAGGAAAAACACTGTAAAACTAGTTGATGCCAAAACTGATATATATCTGTTATCAACCGCCTCATATCTATGTAACCAAACAGCTAAAAAGTTACACATTAAGAGTTTCTGTATGAGTAATACATCAATACCGTTAAATATCATTGGAGATTTGTGATAATTACCAATGTGTCCAATATAAGTTTGGTAAAATGATAACAGAACTATAGATAGGAAAATCCAATGAATATATTCATCTAATACACGATAAAATAAACCCTTATTTTTTGAGAATGTTATCCCATATAAATATATTGGCGTATAATATATGACTGACTGAAAAACTGATAAATTATCTATAGGCCTATGAATAAATATTGATACGGATAATAAAATAGAAATAATTAAAAGTTGACAAAATAAAGATTGTGAAACAAAGATAAAATGCAATGGGGATAACAAAAAGACAACCAAAACAAAAGGAATATACCAATAAGCAACCAAAAAAGCGCCGGTCCAATAATATTTAAATGCAGGTATAAGGTATTCAAAAAAAGCACCATTTCCAGTTGGCAAGAAATATCCATCATACACATTCTTATTTAAGTATATATATAAAAAAACTGGTATAAAACCCAAAAACAAATACGGAATTAAAATATTTTTAAATTTATTTTTTATGAATTTTTTGAAATTATATTTTTCATAGAATACGTGATGAAACATAAACCCAGAAATAAAAACAAAAAGAGCTGTACCTCCAGCAATAATATTAATTAGAGCACCAGCATGAAAAGGCAAATTTACTCCATGATACTCTAACCCAGAAAAACCAAACATATGCGCAAACACAATTAATATGATTGCGATTGCCCTAAAGTTATTAATTGAATTAACGAACATTACACTAACCTTTAAAATGCAGATGACTAATATAAGTCATATCTATATTGAGTTTATGAATTTTTACAAAATATTCAAATCAATATTTAATCAAAATTATCGTTTTTGATATAGCATTACCATATTAAAATCTGATCATCCGCATATAAATCTGTTTTCCAATGTTGTTATTTATTAAACGGTAGCTTCACTACAAACGGCTTTATGATAATAGAAAAAGATTAATTATATTTCAGTATTTCGACTATAACTGCTTTATTATACGGTTACAGCTTAATAAAATTTGATAAACTAACAGAATAAGTTTCCGAAATCGCTTTGTTCTTATTCATAAACTTCCTGTTAAACCTAAAGATAGAATGCTTAGATTTGATTGTAATTCGATAGAAAGAGATAACGACTGATTAAAGACTAAAATAAAAGCTGGATCCCCAATAAGAGATCTTGGGGATGACGACGTTGTTGGATCTAAGTATGACGACGTCTATGAACCTACGTAAAGCAGCGTTGAGAACCCATGGATTGCGGCTATTTCGCAGAAAAGACACGCTACCGCCACTAGATTACAGCTTCCAGATTGCTGA
>TARA_R110002033_G_scaffold10857_6_pt1 | contig 13582 bp, 9 predicted proteins | sample TARA_R110002033 | Tara Oceans TARA_R110002033 (sample SAMEA4397051) | marine metagenome | biome: Polar Biome; feature: [SRF] surface water layer (ENVO:00010504); material: water (ENVO:00002006), including particulate matter (ENVO:01000060) such as... | depth 5 m
GGCAAAAGCATTGGCAAAAGAAGGAAAAGCAATTGTGGATATTAGTGGTGGTCTACACGCCTCAGAAGTTGCCGGAGTACAACACATTATAACATTAGCCTATGAATTGGTAAATAATGCCAAAACAGAAAAGTACCAGACCATTTTTGAAGATGTAATACTTATTCTATGGCCCTCTTTAAACCCTGATGGACAAGATATCATTGCCAATTGGTATTTAGGAAATGTGGGTACCCCTTATGAAACTGCGCATACACCGTGGTTATATCAAAAATATGTAGGTCACGATAATAATCGTGATGCCTATATGCTAAATCAGCTTGAATCTCGTGTTGTTGGTAGTACTTGGCGTGAGTGGGAACCAAGTATTATTCATGTACATCATCAATCTTCCCCATTTCCTACTAGAATATGGCTGCCACCTTTTGCAGAACCAGTTGCTCCCCAAACTCCGCCATTAATGGCCAGAGAAGTAAATATGATTGGTATGGCTATGGCACAAGAATTAGAAACGGAAGGCTTGCCAGGCGCTGTACACATGGGTAAAGGTTTTGATGCTTGGTACCCCGGTTATATTGATTACATGCCAATGATGCAGAACATACCATCGTTCTGGACAGAAACATCCCTTTATAAATTTGCAACTCCGCACTTTTATACCATTAAGGATTTTCCGAAAGAACGAGCAGATTTACGTATTGAATCTCTGTACTCTAGCCCATGGAAAGGTGGGTGGTGGCGTCTAGGAGATGCTGTTCAATATATGCAAACAGCATCTATAGCAGTTTTAGATTATGCCGCAAAATATAAAGAAACCCTACTCTTCAACAAGTATCAGGCAGGCGTAACCACAATTGAAAAATATAAGCAAGAACCACCTTATGCCTATTTTATAAAACAAAAACAACGCGATCCCGTACGCCCGGTAGAATTCTTGAAAAGACTAGCTTTTAACGGAATTAAAATTTCTCAATTAAATTCTGAAACATTTTTCGAAGGGAATACCTATCCGAAAGGGACATGGGTTATACCTATGGCTCAGGAATTTGGAGAGTTGGCAAGACAATTAATAGACATTCAAGAATATCCAGATTTAAGGGAATCTCCAGACGGTCCTTTAGAACAACCGTATGATGCTGCGGGTTGGACATTACCATACCAAATGGAAGTAGAAGTTGTTGCAGCCATGTCTCCTTTACCAGAATCAATATCTTCATCTTTAATTCCGGTTGAGGGAATAGCATTAGAGGAAAACACAGATACCAGTATAGATTTAAGTAAAGCAGATTTTATAGGCGGAGCGGGTTTTGACACTAATGAAGTAGCTGCAGGAATAGTGCCGTTACCCGGAACTTTAAAGGGTAGTGGTGGTACCATGGTTATTGACCCAAAAGAGAACAATTCATTTCGAATTATTGGCGATGCAATGAACCAAAATCTAGCTATTGGTTTTAACCCAAAACAACAAACGTATGCTATAAGTAATGCATCAAGATCACAAATGCAAAAGTGGGTGAAAGATTATGCGGTAAATGCTAGACTTACATCAACCAAACCTAAAACCAAGGCGCACTCTAGAATAGCAGTTTATGATCCGTGGACGGCTAGTATGGATATGGGCTGGACAAGGTGGCTCTTAGATAATTTCAATATACCATATGTTATAATTAGAAATGCAGATATTAAAAACGGAAATCTAAATGATAGGTTTGACGTTGTTTTAATGGCTTCGGAAAGACCGGGTGTCATAGAAAATGGCTTTCAAAAAGGTATGGCTCCACCACAGTATGCAGGAGGATTAAAAGGATTGGGCGTTAGAAACATTGACTCGTTTGTAAGTGCCGGCGGAACATTAGTTTGCCTAAATAAAAGCACAAGTTTTGCAATAAATGAACTTCATTTACCAATTGAAAACAATGTACAAGAATTAACAAAAAGTCAATTTTTCACGGGCGGTTCAATACTAGAAGTGACCAATAATAATCAACATCCTATTATGGCGGGTATGCCAGAAAAATCTGGTGTATTTGTTTTTGGTAGTCCAGTTTTTAAAACACTTGATGGTTTTGATGGCGAAATACTATCAAAATATCAAGAAAAAGGTTCGCCTTTACTATCTGGTTATTTGGTAGGTGAAGAATACATGAATGACAAAGCTGCGGCTGTAGATGTTCGCTATAAAGATGGACATGTTATTCTTTTTGGATTTCAGCCCCAATGGCGAGGACAATCTATGGGAACCTATAGAGCTTTATTCAACGCGTTGTTATACACAAATTCTATCGCAAAAAACCATGAATCTTTAAAAGAGTGGAATTCTACCGAAGAACCAATAACTAAAGAAAACCCAGAACTATCAAACGAAAATTCCAATTAAAATAGACTAAATCAATTGGTCTTAAAGAGCTGTAAAATGTTAAACATTATATTTTAACAATTCCTTCTAATATCGCTTTTTTAAATCTGATTATATTGCCTGTTAACCACCCAAACTAATGCATAAAGACACTAAAAGAAAGACACAGGCCAAATGGTTGCGTAATTTTAGAAAAGTACACAGGATTACGGGAGCTGCATTATTTGTCTTCTTTTTCTTTATTGCCATTAGCGGGCTTCTCTTAGGTTGGAAAAAACATAGCGGCGGAATCATTTTATCTAAATCATATGAGGGAGTGTCAACTAACTTAAAAGACTGGATGCCCGTTGACCAATTACACATCATTGCAAATACTTATCTTTTAGATTCTATATCACCTGATTTATCTACAGAAATTGACCGAATAGATATAAGAAAAGAAAAAGGGATGGTAAAATTTATTTATACCGACCACATTTGGAGTCTGCAATTGGATGGCACCACAGGTGAAATATTACATGTAGAAAGAAGGTACTCTGATTTTATTGAACAAATTCACGATGGTTCTATTTTAGATGATTACTTAGGTACTAGCAATAATCAAATAAAAGTATTTTACACAACGGTTATGGGTGTGGCCCTTCTAGTTTTTACGATTACTGGATTCTGGCTTTGGTATGGACCAAAGAGGATGCGAAGAAATAAAGCTACTGCTTAAAAATTAGCTTTAGCTTTGAAGTCTCAATAATCAATTATTATTATGGCAGACTCAAAGAAGAAAGAGGAATTAGAAAAACCAACTTTACACCCTAGAAACAAACATACCGGTCGTTACGATCTAAAACAATTAAAGCTGGTAAATCCTGAACTAAAGGAGTTTGTTACCAAAAATAAATACGGAAATTTTACTGTTGATTTCTTTAATCCGAAAGCTGTAAAAGCTTTAAATATAGCATTATTGATATCTCAATACGGATTAGATTTTTGGGATATACCTAATGGTTTTCTTTGTCCGCCAATACCAGGGCGCGCAGATTACATACACCACATTTCTGATATTTTAGCCTCTAGTAATGACGGGGTATTAGTAAAAGGGGATGCCATAAAATGTTTAGATATTGGGGTAGGAGCTAATTGTGTGTACCCTATCATTGGAAATAATGAATACGGTTGGTCCTTTATTGGTTCAGACATTGATGCAAAGGCAATTGAAGCTGCACAAAAAATTGTAACCTCTAACCCTTCTCTTCACGGTAAAGTAGCATTTAGATTACAGTCAAAAGCTGAGCATATTTTTTCTGGAATTTTAAATGAATCCGATATAGTTGATTTAACGATTTGCAACCCTCCATTTCATGCTACGCAAGCAGAAGCCGAGGCGGGTACTTTACGTAAGTTGAGTAATCTAAAGAAAAAGAGGGTTAAAAAAGCTGAACTGAACTTTAGCGGTCAAGGTGGAGAACTGTGGACAGATGGGGGAGAAAAACGATTTGTTTTAAACATGATCAATGAAAGCGCACAATTCTCAAAAAATTCCGCTTGGTTTTCTACATTGGTGTCTAAGCAATCAAATCTACGTTCATTCTACGACCGATTAGAAAAAGTTGGCGTTGTAGAACATAAGACTACACCAATGGGACAGGGAAACAAAATGAGCAGAATAATTGCTTGGACCTTTCTATCACCAACCGAAATGAAAGTATGGGCAGATGAACGTTGGGAAAATAAATAATAGCGTTAATAAATTTAAAATAGCCGTGTTTTAAGCCGTTCTAAATTATTAAAAGACCCGAAGGGTCGATTTTTATTTTTTAAACCCGCAAAATCGTTCTTACAACAGCAGAAACCGATTTTAAAGTGTCACTAATTCCTTTAGCGTATAATTTAAAGTAGCGCAGAGAGAACAACAATCTAGTTACAGCAAATTAACTTAATCAAATTTTTGTATCTAAAAATATAGAATAAGACAGTAATAAGTTTTAGGTGAATTTTCAAGGAAATAAGCAATTTTTATTTCCTTGAAAATTAATAATTAACCTAATTTATTTAGGGCTGTTTTTATACGAGAAACACTTTCCTCTTTTCCAATCATTGCCATAATATCGAAAATATGAGGTCCTTTCATATCACCAACTAAGAATAGGCGTAAAGGAGGCATCACTTTTCCAAAAGACAATTCTTTCTCACCAATCCAAGCTTTTACTATACTTTCCGTGTTTTCTGAAGAAAAATCTTCTATAGGTTTTAGGACTGAAATAAGATCGTTCATGATTAAAGCGGTATCTTCTTTCCATTGTTTTTTCGCTGCTTTCTCATTGTATTCAGTAGGAGCAACAAAGAAATAATCGCTCAAATTCCAAAAGTCAGAAACGAAAACTGCACGTTCTTTTATAAGCGTAACCACTTTGGTAACATAATCTAAATTCAGTTTATCATCATCAGAAATGTTCTCCTTTACTGTCGGCAAGAATAACTTAGCTAGCTCATTGTCAGCTGTTTCTTGAAGATAATGCTGATTGTACCATTTAGTCTTTTCTGGGTCAAAACGCGCTCCAGATTTATTAACACGATCTAAACTAAAGGTTTCTACCAATTCATCTAAAGAAAATAATTCTTGTTCCGTACCAGGATTCCATCCTAATAAAGCCAAGAAATTTATAACTGCTTCTGGGAAATAACCCGATTCTTTGTACCCAACCGATTCGTTCCAAGAAAGAGGGAAAACCGGAAAGCCCATTTTTTCACCATCTCTCTTACTTAATTTACCCTTTCCAACAGGTTTCATTATTAATGGTAAATGCGCAAATTCTGGAGCATCCCAACCAAAAGCATCATATAATTGTTTGTGTAACGCCATAGATGGCAACCATTCTTCACCACGAATTACATGGCTAATTTCCATTAAATGATCATCAACAATATTTGCCAAATGATAGGTAGGCATACCGTCACTCTTAAATAAAACCTTATCGTCTAAAACGTTGGTATCAATTTTAATTGATCCACGAATTAAATCTTGTAAGTGTAAAGTTTCATCTGGCGGTGTTAAGAATCTAATTACATAATCATCGCCATTATCTAACTTGGCTTTAACCTCTTCTGGCATTAAAGACAATGAATTATCAAGCTTTAATCTATTATGCCAATTGTATATAAAGGTTTTACCTTTTTCTTCATGATCTTTTCTGTGCCCATCTAGACTTTCAGAAGTATCAAAAGCGTAATATGCATTGCCACTTTCAACTAAATCATCTGCATATTTTTTATACAACGATTTACGCTCGCTCTGTCTATACGGACCAAAACCGCCATCTTTACCAATACCTTCATCAAAAGGAATTCCGCACCAATTCAAAGAATCAATAATATACTGCTCGGCACCTTCAACATATCTATTTTGGTCGGTATCTTCTATTCTTAGAATAAAATCTCCTCCATGTTTTTTAGCAAATAAGTAATTAAATAAGGCAGTACGAACTCCACCAATATGTAAAGGCCCAGTAGGACTAGGGGCAAAACGAACACGAACTTTCTTTGTCATTCAACAAAGGTATAAAAAACAGCTTTAGCCATATATCTACGGTCCATTAATTAATTTCTGAAAATCAAAAATATTTACAAATTCCCTTTACAACTCTAGTATTCAATAATCTAGTACAGATTAGAATTAAAAAAGAATATTTGACCCCAAAAACCAAGTGAAAATTCTAGATAAAAACGATATGAAATATCTGATTTATAAAATTGTAAAAACATATACGAATACAATTTGTTCAACGTTAATTAAAAATCTTAAACCAAGAAAAATGAAATATTATTTGAACTTCCTTTATGTGTTTTAAATTCTATTAGTTACAGGCTGTAGCTCAGATTCTGCTGACGATTCTATGACTGAGGTAGATAACACACGCGATGAAATTACGCTACTTCTTTAGAAATTGAGTTTCAAGACATATCACAAACTAGTGCTAAAATTATGTGGACAAAAGTTACCGCATCTAATAATAGTACTGTAAGTTACAGTTTGTTTCTAGATGATGTATTACTAGCAGAAATTCTTAGCGAAATAGAATACAATGTTGAGGAATTAGAAATTATACAGTAAAGGTGGTTGCAACCGCTGAAGATGCAGAAGACAGTATAAATACATCGAAGCTTCATACTTTGGGTACGCCACCATCTGCTTTTCCTATTACCTATGAATTTATTACTTGTGACGTAGTTGGTATTGACTGGCAAACACCTACTATTGAAGATGGTTCTGATTATTATTACAAACTTTTTACAGACGGTGAATATCATAAGACCTACGGTTCTTACACAACAGAAACCACAGGTTTTACAATGGTTGTTACTGAGGGCGAAGAACACTCTATTAAAGTTATAGCTATTAGCTATAGCGGGGCAGAAACAGAATAAGAAATTACATCTTTTCAAGAGCCATGTCCGTTACCAACAGATTTTGAAAGAAATACTGACTATGAAGTCATAGTTACCGCAAGAGCACAAAATACTTATATAACCAAAGAATCTACAGCTTTCTTCACTACCACTAACGATTACCCAGTACACCCAGATATAACAGTATTGGAGACAAAATTAATTACACCGAACAGTCAGTATTTTCCAGGGCAATTAAACGTTACTTTCTCAGAAGCATTAGTCAATTTTGATATTGACAAATGGGTTGCGGTAGATTATGAAATAACTAACTACAGTATTTATAATTCTTCAGTATCAAGTAGCGTTCTAAGTGAAGAAAACTACAACGCATTAGCTGCTAATAAAACAGGTTACTTACTTATTGAAGATAATGGTGTAGTTAACCAACTTAATTATGAAGTTATTTTGGAAACTAATTAGAATTATCAAGTATTATTTTCTACAAAAGGTGCGATGTATATTTAATATATATCGCACCTTTTTCATATAAACAGTAAATGATTAGAAATTCCTTTTAACAAATAATTCCTACTAATCAGTCTTTTAATCCGTTATCTTGGTATAAAAAACGCAATTGCAAGACTATAAGCACATTTTAGACCAGTTAAATCAGTTCATTCAAAAGCATTATTCTCAAGCACTTTTAAAAGGAGTATTGTTGTTTTTTGCATTTGGATTGTTGTTTTTTCTGATAATATTAGGCATAGAGTACTATCTATGGTTAAATACAACAGGCCGATTGGTATTATTTACCATTTTTATAGGTGTAGAACTCTTTTTACTCTTTAAATATATACTTACTCCTATTTTTTATCTTCTAAAATTAAAAAAGGGAATTGGTCCAAAAGATGCCGCTACAATTATAGGCAAGCACTTCCCAGAAGTAGGAGATAAGCTTACCAATTTATTAGACCTAGCCGAAAATCCTCAACAATCAGAACTTTTATTGGCAAGTATTGCTCAACGGTCCAAACAAATGGACACCATTCCTTTTTCTAGTGCCATAGAATTTAAGGATTCATTAAAATATTTGAAGTATGCAATTATCCCACTTCTTATTATTGGGGTATTATATATCTCTGGGAATTGGAATAACTTTTTTGGAACCTATGAGCGTGTTGTTAATTTTGAAATGGCTTACGAAAAACCTGCACCATTTCAGTTTGAAATTTTAACAAATAACCTAAGCACTTTACAAGACGAATCTTTTACAATTCAAGTTGCTACAAAAGGAAGTGTAAAACCAGAAAATGTATTTATTGTAATTGATGGAAAATCAATTTTATTACAACAACAAAATGGATTTTTTGAGTATACTTTTTCACCGCCACTTACTACCACAAACTTCAATTTCAGTGCAAATGAAGTTACATCAAGAGAATACTCCCTTATAGCATTAGAAACTCCTTCTATTGTAGATTTCATTATGGATTTAACATATCCTTCCTATTTAAAAAAGAAAAACGAAACTATAAAAAGCACCGGAAACGCAGTAATACCGGAAGGGACAAAAATTACTTGGAAAATATTAGGAGAAAATACCGATAAGATTAATCTAGTAACCAATGACACTATAATTCCATTTAATAAGGATGAAAACACGTTTTCAATTGAAAAACGTGTATACAATAACCTTAATTATGAATTAACCACCACCAACCAAAACGCACAAGATTATGAGCGACTATCTTATAATTTTAAAGTTATTAAAGATAGCTATCCTACAATTAAAGTGAATCAGGTTTTGGATTCTATAAATCCGAATATATCATACTATATAGGAAGTGCAACTGATGATTACGGATTAACTAATATAGATGTAATTTATTTTGAGGTTGGAAATGAAAACGAGTCAAAATCAATTAGTCTTACCAAACCAAATAATAACTACCAACAATTTTATTACACCTTTCCATCTGGGTTAGAAATAGAAGCCGGAAAAAATTACGGTTTCTATTTTCAAGTAACTGACAATGATGCAATACATAATGGTAAGAAAACAAAAAGTCAAATATACCAACGAGTATTGCTGGATGAAAATCAACTTAAAAACAACGAACTTGAGTCTCAACAATCATTAATTAAAGATTTAGATAATTCTCTAGAACGTTCTAAAGTACAAAAAGAATCTTTGAAAGAAATTAACCAAAATCAGAGAGAAAAAACCAGTCTAAATTTTAATGATAAAACTCAAATAAAAGACTACTTAAAAAAGCAAGAGCGTCAAGAAGAACAGATGCAAAAATTTAGTAGGAAATTAAAAGAAAATCTAAATAATGAAAATAAGGATAACAAATTAAACCAATTGTTACAAGAGCGATTAGAACGTCAAGAACAAGAAGCCAAAAAAAATCAAAAACTTCTAGAAGAATTAAATAAAGTTGCTGATAAAATCAAAAAGGAAGATTTAACTAAACGCCTAGAAGAACTGGGAAAAAAGCAACAAAATAGTGAAAGAAGTTTAGAGCAATTATTAGAATTGACCAAACGGTATTATGTTACTGAAAAAGCTTCGCAATTAGCAAGAGATTTAGAAGAGATTGCTAAGAAGGAAGAAGAATTATCTAAAAAAAATAAAGAAGAAAATACTCCTGAAAAACAAGAAAAATTAAATGATGAATTTCAAAAGATTTCAGAAGAATTGAATGACCTAAAAAGAGACAATGAAAAGCTCAAAAAACCGATTGATCTAAAATTAGATAATGCTAAGAAAGAAGCAGTAAAGGAAGACCTAAACGATGCGCTTAAACAACTAGAAAAAGAAAAAGATTCTGAAGAATCATCAGAATCCAAATCAAAATCTGACGCGAGTAAAAAACAAAAATCTGCTGCGGATAAAATGAAGGAAATGAGTGAACAATTAGGAGAATCCTCTTCTGGAGGTGGAGGTGGTTCATCTGTTGCCGAAGATGCAGAAATGCTTCGACAAATTCTTGATAACCTTATCATATTTTCATTTAAACAAGAGACGCTCTTTGATAAACTTACTGCACGAGAAGACCAAGATGCTACTCAATATTCAGAAACAGTTCGTGACCAAAATGAATTAAGGGGTCTTTTTGAACATGTAGATGACAGCCTTTTCGCGCTATCACTTAGACAGGCAGAACTTTCTGAATTTGTGAACGAGCAAATTACTGAAGTCTATTACAATATCGATAAATCATTAGAAACAATGGCCGATGGACAGATGTTTCAAGGAATATCCCATCAAAAATATGTTCTAACAGCTGCAAATAGTCTTGCGGATTTCCTAGCAGGAGTTATGGATAATATGCAAGAAAGTATGCAAATGGGAAAAGGTTCTGGACAAAGCGAAGGTGGATTTCAATTACCAGATATTATAAAAGGTCAACAGGAATTGGGAGAAAAAATGGGTCAGCAAGGTGATTCCGGAAAAGAAGGCAAGGAAGGAAAAAATGGTGAAGGAAAACAGGGTGAAAATGGGGAGAAAGGAGATGGTGGAAAACAAGGCGAAGGCGGTAAACAAGGCGCTAATGGAAAGAGCGGGCAAGGAACTGGCGAGGGAAAAAATGAAGGTGAAAATGGAGGAAAAGGTAATGGAAAAGGAGGAAAAGATGGAAATGGTGAAAGTGATGGGAAAGGAAATGGACAAAACGGTATAAATGGTGGGGAGGGACAAGGTTCAATGAGTGAAGCTGAGTTAAGAGAAATTTACGAAATCTACCAAAGTCAACAAAAAATTAGACAAGAATTAGAAAATCAATTAAAAAATATGATTAATAGCGGCGATCAAAAACTTGGTCAAAAGCTTATTAAACAAATGGAAGATTTTGAGAACGACTTGCTAGAAAACGGAATTACACAACGTACTATCAACAAAGTCAACACTATACAATACGAATTATTAAAATTAGAAAACGCAGCTTTAAAACAAGGGGAGAAATCTGAAAGAGAAAGTATTAGAAATACTAAAGATTTCACAAATCCCATTACTACTAAACCCTCATTATTAGAGAATTATCATAATGAAGTTGAAATTTTAAATAGGCAAAGCTTACCTTTGCGGCAAAATTTTCAAACAAAGGTTAAAGAGTATTTTAAAGCAAATGATTAATTATAATTACCTAAGCGATTTTAAATTAGATATAGAGGAGAAATTCAATTTATGGATAACAGCATCTTGCCAAATGGAAGGATATAAAATTCAAGAATTGAATTACATTTTTTGCGACGATGATTATCTACTTAAAATCAACCAAGATTACCTACAACACGATTATTTAACCGACATTATTACGTTTGACTATGTATCTGGAAAAAATATTTCTGGAGACTTATACATTTCCATTGATCGAGTTAAAGAGAACGCAACAGAATTTAATGTAACTTTTGAGAACGAATTAAAGCGTGTAATGATCCATGGGGTTTTACATCTTATGGGTTATTCGGATAAATCGGATACAGCTACTACCGAAATGCGCGCTAAAGAAGAAGAAAAAATAAAGCTGTTCCACGTGGAACAATAGAAGATATGTTTGGAGAAGAATATGATGTAATTGTAGTTGGCGGAGGACACGCCGGTGCAGAAGCGGCAGCAGCAGCTGCAAACTTGGGTTCAAAAACCTTATTAGTAACCATGAATCTGCAAAATATTGGACAGATGTCATGTAACCCTGCCATGGGAGGAATTGCTAAAGGGCAAATTGTTAGAGAGATTGACGCTCTAGGAGGTTATAGCGGAATTGTATCAGATAAATCTGCTATACAATTTAAGATGCTAAACAAATCTAAGGGTCCTGCAATGTGGAGTCCAAGAACCCAAAATGACAGAATGCGATTTGCAGAAGAATGGCGTTTAATGTTAGAAAGAACGGAAAACGTAGATTTTTATCAGGAAATGGTATCTGGATTATTAATAGAAAACAATAAAGTTGTTGGAGTTAAAACATCCTTAGGAATAAATATAAAATCAAAATCTGTTGTTTTAACTAACGGAACATTCCTAAATGGATTGATACATATTGGTGAAAAACAATTTGGTGGAGGTAGAGCAGGTGAAAGAGCAGCTACAGGAATAACCGAACAACTAGTTGAATTAGGATTTGAAAGTGGGAGAATGAAAACCGGAACACCACCAAGAGTGGATGGTAGATCATTAGATTATTCTAAAATGATTGTACAACCAGGAGACGTCATCCCAGAAAAATTTTCTTATACTAAAACAAAACCATTAGCTCATCAACGAGATTGTTACATGACACATACCAGTGCCATGGTTCATGATTTATTGAGAGAAGGATTTGATAGATCACCAATGTTCAATGGAAGAATTAAAAGTTTAGGACCAAGGTATTGTCCATCCATAGAAGATAAAATAAACAGATTCGCAGATAAAGACAGTCACCAAATGTTTATTGAACCAGAAGGTTGGGAAACTGTAGAAGTCTATGTGAACGGATTTTCAACTTCTTTACCGGAAGATGTACAGTTTAAAGCATTAAGATCTGTCGTTGGCTTTGAAAACGTAAAATTCTTTAGACCTGGTTATGCAATAGAATATGATTACTTTCCACCAACTCAGTTGAAACATACCTTAGAAACAAAGTTAGTTGAAAATTTATATTTCGCTGGTCAAATTAATGGAACTACAGGTTACGAAGAAGCAGCTTCTCAAGGATTAATGGCTGGGATAAATGCACATTTAAAACTGCAAGAAAAAGATGCTTTAATATTAAAAAGAGATGAAGCCTACATTGGTGTTCTTATAGATGACCTAATTACCAAAGGCACAGAAGAACCATATAGAATGTTTACTTCTAGGGCAGAATATAGAACATTGTTAAGACAAGATAATGCCGATTTAAGATTAACACCATTAAGTCATTCTATAGGTTTAGCCACAGATACCCGCATGAAAAGAATGGAAGAAAAATTAGAGCAATCTGAAGCATTAGTTAACTTCTTTAGAGAAACTAGTGTTCTTCCTAAAGATATTAATCCCATTTTTGAAAGCGTTGATTCTTCTTTAGTAAAACAATCTGATAAAATGTACAAAGCATTTTCAAGACCTAACGTTACCATGAACCACATGTTGCAACTAGAAGATGTTTCGACCTTTGTAAAAGAAAACAATTTTGATAGCGAAATATTAGAACAAGCAGAAGTACAAATTAAATACTCAGGATATATAGCAAAGGAAAAAGTAAATGCAGACAAGCTACATAGACTAGAAGCTGTAAAGATTCCAGCCAATTTTGATTACTCAAAATTGAAATCTTTGTCATTTGAGGCAAGAGAAAAAATGACAAAAATTCAACCTGTTACCATTTCACAAGCATCAAGAATTAGCGGAGTTACACCAAGCGACATCAGTGTTCTTTTAGTATATCTCGGAAGGTAGGACAAATTGTTCCACGTGGAACATTGAAAATTTAATCAATATCAAATTCATCAACCAAGCCAAATATGCTTGATAAAAAAATAAAATTCAAAACAAAAGATTATTTAGTAAGCCAGGAATATTTCAATCTACAGTTTGATAAAGAATCCGACATGCTAATAACTGAACCACAACCAGAAAATATAGAAAAATATTACGACCCTAAAAACTATATTTCTCATTCAGATGATAAAAATAGTATTATAGAAAAAGTATATCAACAAGTAAAAAAAATAACATTAAACAAAAAGGTAAAACTAATTGACCAATATTCATTAGATGAGAAAAGCCTTTTAGATATTGGATGTGGTACAGGTGAATTTTTAGCTTATGCGAAAAATAAAAATTGGAATACTGTTGGGGTAGAGGTTAATCAGAAT
>TARA_R110002033_G_scaffold16575_3_pt1 | contig 13579 bp, 8 predicted proteins | sample TARA_R110002033 | Tara Oceans TARA_R110002033 (sample SAMEA4397051) | marine metagenome | biome: Polar Biome; feature: [SRF] surface water layer (ENVO:00010504); material: water (ENVO:00002006), including particulate matter (ENVO:01000060) such as... | depth 5 m
TTTACCCAATCCGGTAATTTATCATTATAAAATGAACTGGTTATGAAATGTCCGTTTTTGTTATCATACCAAAAAGCATAATCCGCCATATGCCCAGCAGGTAATATAGCTCCCCTATCTTTTAAAGAAATGCCTATGACTTTTGAACGCTTATTACTAAATAGTTTCAATTCGTCAGTAATGGTACTGGTTAAATTATTCTTTGGTGACCTCGAAAATTGAAAATTGTTATTTTCAATCCCATTATTGTCTACTAAAACCGCATCTTTATCTTCAGCGCAATAAACCATACTTTTAGTATCTCTATCATACCAATCATTAGAGACAATTCCGTGATTGGCAGGTGTCGTACCTGTATAAATGGAAGCATGCCCTGGACCTGTCTCTGTTGGGATATAGTTATAATTTAAGTTTTTTACATTAAATCCCTCGTTAATTAATCGCTTAAATCCATTTTCAGTATAATTATCTTGAAACCTGTATAGATATTCATATTTCATTTGGTCTATGACAATACCAACCACTAATTTTGGTTTATTTCTTTGTTGACCACACATATTATTGTAGATTACGAACAATAGAATAACCGTTACTAATTTTTTAAAATTTCTCATGTATTAATCATTTATATAACTAAAAACAATACAGATATTAATTATGTTTTTTTCCATGTGAATAGTGCCAACAGAACTGAAATAATAGCGGCCGATATCCAAAATATTGATATTGAATCAAAGTCGTATAAAGTGACCCCATCAACTACCGATTTATTGTTTTCGATTAAATAGCCACTTGCTATATCCTGAATACCTGCCGCTAGATAGCTCATAATCCCTACAATACCCAATGCAGCTCCAGAAGCCTGTTTTGAAGCAATATCAACTGCCATCAAACCGCCCAAATAACATATAAGAGCACCTATACCTAAACCAAAAATCATCATACTAATAACATCTAGCCACCATTCATTTTTAGAACCTAATAGGAAGAGTGAAAGAGCAAACACATTCATTAATCCAAAAATCAAAGCTGGTTTGTTTCGTCTTCCATTAAAGAATTTATCTGACACAAAACCCGAGGATGCAGTACCTACTATACCACAAACCGCACTAATAGCAACAAGCGTATTTGCCTGGGTAAGAGTATAGCCCTTGGCCGTTTCAAAATAGTATGGCCCCCAACTGTTGACCGCATATCTTGAAATATACATGAAAGCACTCGAAAATGCCAATAACCATACATAGGGGTTTTTGAGAACACCTTTTTGTTCTTGCCATGTGGATATTTTTTCCTTTCTGAAATCCTCATTTACTGGTGGAATGCCTTTGCTTTCTGGAGAATCGTGAAAAAAGATTGAAATCATTAATGCTCCCAACAAACCTGCTATTGCTGCCGCCCTAAAACCCCATTGCCAACCAAAAGAAGTGGCTACTACTGCGGTTAAGATATATGTTAGTGCTTCTCCAATATTATGACTTGTGCTCCAAAAACCGTAGAAACTTCCTCTTTCCTTATCGGTGTACCATCTTGATAACGATACAATACAAGAAGGAGCTCCCATAGATTGTACCCAACCATTGATCCCCCAACAAATAACAAAAAAGTAAAAAGTTCCCGTAAACCCCATAATTAGATTAGCCAATGCAGATACTAAAAGTCCTGTAGCCATAAAACGTTTTATATTGCTATGGTCTGCCAAAAAACCATTACTGAGTTTCCCAAGAGCATAACTAAAGAATAAAGCAGATCCTATGATTCCTAATTGAGATTCTGTTAACAAACCCGAATCAACTATTGGTTTTTTGACCACATTCAAACTTAAACGACAAACATAATACAACCCATAGCCTAATGTAGCCGATATAAACACTTGCCATTTTAGTTTTTTGTAAAATGATTTCTGTTCTTGCTCTGATTCTATTAATTCCGAAGGGGATGATTTTTTAAAATATTGTATCATAGATTTACATTTTGTAATTAGTTCAATAAAAAAGGGCATCATAGCATGATATAATGCCCTTTTTAACAACTAAACTAAATCAAGACTAACTCATACTATTAATCAACTTTATTAATGAAGACTTCTGCTTTTTAAATAATTCAATAAAAGCTCGGGTCTATCCGTTTGAATCATGTTTACACCTTTCTTTATGTACCAGCCGTAAATGCTGTCTGGATTTTTTATAGCCTCATTGTCCTCATATCCTGCATTTAAAGAACTCCATAATGAATTGACCCAAACTCTACTTCCTTTATTCTTTATTTGAGAAAACCTATTAAGTACTTTAGAAGTATCTTTTGAAAATACTATTTCAAAGGCCTTTACTTTTAACTTCGTTTGGTAATCATCAATTATTTGCAATGCATTTGACTGTTTATCAAGATTTATTATTGGCATAAAAGTGATGGTATCCAGTTTAGTCCCAAAATCAGATATGACCTGTTCAACTGTTTTGTTATATCCTTTCATAACAATCTGTTTTGTGGTCCCAGTCTTTTTTGCTACTTCAAATGCTTGGTCAAAAAATTCATAAGATTTATCCAGATTTATCAATATTTTTCCCTTACATAGAGTCAATGCCTCCTCCAATGTTGGTATCTTATATTTCGTTGGGACCCCTGTACCCGCTCTAAGGCGCAATGTTTTTAATGAATCCAAGGTCCAATCTGATACCAAACCTTTACCAGTTGTTGTCCTATCCAATGTCCTGTCATGCATAATGACCAAGTGATTGTCCTTGGTCTTGGCTACATCCATTTCCACCATATCCACACCCATCCTTATAGAACTCGCCATAGCCTCAAGCGAGTTTTCAGGAAAATTACGCCAGTCGCTTCTGTGGGATATCACCAAAACTTCAGAGCCTATTGGGTTGTTCAACTGATGAATGAGTTCATTTATTTTATTTTTTTTTTCTGAAACAATGGTATTATTTGAAACTTCATTTTTTTGTTTGCAAGAAGAAATGAAGACACTTATTAAACACCCTATTAATAAAACTGAATATTTTTTCATTTTTTAATTCTTATTATTTTCTAATTTGATCTTTTAGTTATTCTTTAAACCATCTTACTTTATACAAATTAATATTTGGAAAAGATAATTTTTTGTCTGGATTGGTAAAGTATATATTATGGGACCACCATTTTTCCTCGGCTTTCACATATACTATTCGATTGGTTTTACTTAAACTAATACCTTTAATGTTCTTACTGTTTTCAATAGGTTCAAACGCTTTAAATTCATGCTTGTCTTTATCAAAAACCCAAACATTATTTCTGGTAGTAATCAATAATTCATTCGAATTATGACTCACTAAATCATGTCCACTCAAATCGGGTAAATTCCATTGTTTTTGAATTTGAATTTTTGGGGAATCTGTTAACCAATCGATAAGCAGGTATGTTCGCAACTCCTTTTGTCCAAGAGCATATAGCAATTGTTTGTCTTTATCCCAAAAAAGTCCATGGGCACCAAATAAACTATCTTTAAAAAAAGATTTTCTTTCAGCATTATTCTTTTGGTACAAGGCAACACAATTCCCTTCAATATTGTTTGATGCCGCCACAGCTATAATATTATTAGGTAATTCTTCAATAGAGTGCGGATTCCCTATCTGGGTATAAAAAACTACACTTTTACTTTCTTTATCAATAACCGCTACCCCTCCTGTACTTGAGGTAATCATTATTTCTTTACCACTATTTGCAGGTTTGCATTCATCAATTTTGTTAAAATATTCTTGCATATAAATGAAAGGTAAACCCTTGGAGTCACTGGGTTGCCATTCCCAAATAACTTCTGAATTATTTTTCGTTGACTTTTTAATATCTATTATCATTACTTTATTGCTACCGCAACATATTATACGCTCATTGTCTACATGACACGAAACAAAAAAAAGTATAACCAAAACTTGAAAATAGTTTTTTACCATAGATTTTTAAAAAATTCAATAATTAATGATAACTGATAGTATTATTGAAAACTTTTGTGTTTATAACTTAATAATCATAAAATTTGGCACATACAGAGTGTTTAACTTAGCGTGAATTATATGATTCACGCTAAGGAAAACTTTGCATAAAAACACAACGATTGTTGCTGTTTATTGTGTTTTATCTACTAGTATGTTTTGGATTTTTACCAAACATTGGCCAAGTATCATTGGCCAATCCGCCCGAAAACATTTCTAAGGCATGTAGTTTACCATCATAGCCTCCAACATAAATGGTTCCATCTGGACCAATCGCAGGCGATGACCAAACATCCCCTCCTGTTAAAAATTTATACTTTAGTGTTCCATCAGGGTTGACTGCATAAACATTATTGTCCCAAGAACCAAAATATATAACTCCATTAACATCAATAGCAGGAGACGAGTTAAGAATAGCGCCAGGAGTTGAAAATGACCATATTTGTGATCCATTTGAAGCATTCAATGCCAATAAGTTTTCTCCTTCTTTTGTCCCGACATATACTCTACCATCTGCAATTGCAGGAGCACATACCGAAATTCTACCTATTACATTAGCATTCCACTTTTGAGTGCCATCCGGGTTAACCGCAAAAACAGCTCCCGCCGAACCTCCTAAGTCTACACCTACAATAATAGCTCCATCTGAATCAATAGCTATACCACTTTGAGCATTACCTCCCACAGGAAATGACCATAAAACAGAACCATTACTTGAGTCTAAAGCATATAAATTGTCGTCATCAGATGTTATATATACTGTACCATCAGCAGCTATTGCCGGCGTTGAACGAATATTATTTCCCGCCGTATTAAATACCCACTTTTGAGTACCATCTGGATTTACCGCAAATAAATTATCACTATCAGATCCAATATATATAGTACCGTCATCAGCTATTGCAGGTGTTGCATAAATAGCATCTCCACCAATATCAAATATCCATTTTTGTGTCCCATCGGGGTTTATAGCATGTAAGTTGTTATCTTTAGATCCTACATAAATGGTCCCATCATTTCCAATTGCAGCTGAAGAATAAACATTATCTCCAAGCTGAGAATATGTCCATTTTAAAGTACCATCTGGATTAATAGCATGAAAGTTCGTATTATCTTCTGAGCCAATAAAAATGGTTCCATCATCAGCTATTGCAGGGGATTGAGGCTTAATTTGGAAACCTAAATCATAGGCCCATTTTTCTCCCCAAACATAAACTTGTTGTGTATCGTTAAAAACAGTTCCTTGTTCATCTGTAATTTGAATTACAACATTGTAAATACCTGGTATCAAAAATGTGTGTGTAGGATTTTGTTCATTACTAACAGAACCATCACCAAAATCATAATTCCAAGAAGTCGCAGTACTTGCTGGCAAATAAGCAGGATTATAAGTAAACTGTACAAGTTCTGTTGCCATTGGTGACTCTTCATTTAGTAAAAATGCTGAAATTTCGCCAGGAGTTGCAACAGCTTCAACGTTATTTGAACTGCTTCCACCTGAAAAATTGATTTTAAAATCAAACGTGTATTCTATGTCGTTTTTCAAATTTCCAATTTGATAAGTATTTTTATCTGCAGAAATATCAACTTCCTGTCCATCGGGTTCCCATGACAATGTATAGCTAGATATATCATCCCTATTTGGTGTATCCCATTTGGCTATTACAAGCTCATTTCCTGGCAAAACTTTAAAGTTCAATTCATCTTGAGGTTTTAATTGAATTTCGTTTATTCCTGATATACCTGCTTCACCATAATCTACTTGAATATCAAACTTATAATTGATTCCATTTGTTAAACCGGCTATTTCATAAGAAGTGGTTGATGCATCTAAAACTGTTTTTTCGCCATTTGGTGACCAATTTAAAATGTAATTTTGAGGTGTTAAATTACCATTAGGTGTTTGCCAAATAAGATTTGCTTTTTCGTGCGCTACTTCTCCAGAAAATACCGTAACGGCATCAAGATTAAAATTTGCTTTTGGTAAATCATCGTTTTGGCAAGCTGTAAATAACAGCACTAAAGCCAAACATTTTATATATATTAAGTTTAATGTTTTCATTTTGTTTGTTTTTTAAGGATCCAATGGATCGGATGAATCTAAATGTAATACTTCGATTGTAGGTATAAACTCAATGTCTCGATCTGAAAGGCGATCATAAAGCTCCATAGGTAAATGACCCATTTGAGTCATACATCTAGTTGCAAATTGATTGGAAGACACATAATTACTTTGTGATTGAGAAGTACTCAATAATGCTTTTTTTTCTGGCGGGATACCGTACTTAAAAATAAGTCTTCCAATATTTCGCAAATTGGTAGTAGTATGTCTAGCATGTGGATCAACCAAAATTTTATTTTCTGGTATACCATACTTTTCCATTACATACTTTTTCATTTCTATTGCTTCATGGTATTGTGATTGAAAGGGTGCCACATTAGCGCCAGTAAAAGCTATTAGTGGCGCAATTCCTTCGTTAAAAAGAGAAACTGCATAATCACATCTCTCCATACCCCCTAAACTAATATTTGGCAAGTCGCCAGAAGAGTTTGGTGCATCTCCTAAAACAACCAACAAACTGTATTGATAATTGTCCCATTTTATAGATTGAATGTTTTGAAAAGCTTGGGCATTTTCACCTTCCCGCAATGGTACAAACTTACCTGCTTCATCTCTATTATTGAGTTTTAAAGCCCCTAAAGCGAAATCCAAAAAAGGTTGATAGAACAATTTATATTGTTCCTTTTTAGAATTTAACTCTGAAACTAAATTTTTTAATAATAATTTGTACTCAACACTATTGACATCATAACTCACACGGTCCAAATCAGGGTAAGCCGGATCAATCCCTGCTACATAAGTATCAATAATTTGGTTGATGCCCAGCAACATTTCTTCAACAATCAATTGGTTTAACCTGGCCACATTGGTAACCTCTTGAAAATGATTGAAAGCTCCCGATGGCCCTATATGCTCATTACTAAAAGAGATAAATGTCAGAGCATTGTTTTCCACTGCATTTTTAATAGCTGTCGAGATTGCCACCTTTTCATTATCCGAAAACTTTAATGCTGTAGCATATTGAGTAGCCGTTGCGTTACTTTGGTTGGCTATATTAGCAAATCTCTGTTTTGCGGTTTCCAAATAAACAGATAGTTCATTATCGTTTGCAAGCACATTTCCAACAGTGGTGTTTTTCTCTATCAAAGTTGTCCAATAGAAATTACGATCCTTTACTTTAGAATCACTTTCAAGATAAATGTAATTTTTACTGAAATCTGTAAGTACAATATTAGTATTGCCATTACCTCCTCCTGGGTTTGGATCTGGGTCTGCCCCACCTGGCCCATCGGAAGAAGAACAACCTCCAAAAAAGGCAAGCAACATTATTAGAAATAATTTCATTTTAATAACCTGCATTTTGATAGAATAAAGACGTGTTATTAATTTTTTCAATTTCTGCTTGAGGCACTGGATACAATAACTGATAATCTTGAATATCTACACCAATAGCAGAACCTATTTCATCTTTTGCAGTGTTAGTTCTTATTAAATCAAACCACCTGTGGCCTTCAAATGGAAATTCCAAGAATCTCTCATTTAAAACCGCGCTTCTAAAACTAGTTTGGTCAGGAAGATCCACAGATGTAAAAGCACCTAAGCCTGCTCTTAGACGCACCTGATTTAAGAAATTAAATGCATCACCACTAGCTTGATATCCCTGTTCATTTAGAGCTTCAGCCAACATTAAAAAAACATCTGCTTGTCTAAGTAATATATAATCATTACCAAAATCCCTAGTTGCAGCGGATTGAATGTCAAAAAACTTACCTGGAACTAATTGACTCCCTGATGGTTGATAATCTATAAGCCCTTTGCGTTCATCATTTAATGAATAGGCATTTACTAGCTTTGAAGTAAAAGGAGATATTGAGACATCAGTAACTGCAAACCATAAACCATGTCCTTCTCCTTCAACTTCTTTGTTAAAACGTATGGAAAATATAATTTCATTATTTGCTTTATTATCAACATCAAAAACATCTGCAATATGTGGTAAAAGTGTATATTGCCCAACAACCTCGTTTAAAACAGCAACTGCTTCCGTATATTTTTTTTCTGTCAAATACACCTTGCCTAAAAGCACTTTGGCCGCTCCTACTGTGGCTCTACCCAAATCTTGAGTTGATGGTAAATTTGCCATTGCAAATTGCAAATCTGATTCAATTGTTGCATATACATCAGACACCGGGCTTCTACCAATACTAAGAGATTCTTCGGCTGAAATTTCATTTAATATTATTGGAGCATCTCCCCAAATTCTAACAATATTAAAATAGGTAAGTGCTCTTAAAAACCTCGCTTCACCTTCAAATTGCTTTTTTAAAGTTTCATCAAAATTTGCATTACCAATTTTGTCAATGATAACATTTGCTCTAAAAATACCATTATAAAAATTTGCCCATGCATCTTGTATAATACCATTAGCTGATGTTTCTTGAAACTTATTAATATTGTATCTGTCTTGGGTCCCAGCAGTAGGCGCACCCAAATCTAAGTTGTCTGAACGCCATTCAACCAATTCAAAATATAGTCCAACTTGTCCTTGTAATTTAGCATAAGCTGCAATTACTGCTGCATTAAAATCATCTTTAGTCTTATAAAAGTCCTCTGAATTTAAAAAGTCTTTAGGTGCAAGATCAACAAAATCGTTACTACAACTTGTTAAAAACATTACCCCAATTAGTATTTTATATATTATTTTTTTCATTTTCATAAATTTTAGAATGATACATTAATTCCTAATGAATATGTTGTAGCTAAAGGGTATACACCATAGTCTAAGCCCGGAGTTAATTGATTACTCCCACCGGCTAAATTTACTTCAGGATTATACCCCGAATAATCAGACCAAGTATATAAGTTATTACCAGTCACATACAATCTAGCTTTTGAAATGCCCAATTTTTCAATTATAGAATTAGGAAGTGAATACCCCAATGATACATTTTGTAATCTTAAATATGAGCCATCTTCAATATGCCAAGTAGATGTCCGTCCATTATTACCTTGGGCCTTTCTATTAGCCCGGTTTGTATTACCATCTCCTGGATTTGCTTCTGAGCGCCATCTGTTCAACAACTCTCTAGTATTATTAAAGTTGCCTTCTCCATTTGCATTATATCTTCTTAAAAGATTTAAGATTTCACCTCCATAGCTACCTTGAAATGCAACATTTAAATCAAATCCTTTATATTTAAATGAATTGGAAAAACCGTAAGTGAAATCAGGTGCATAATTACCAACAATAGTTCTGTCTTTATTTACGTCTAAAACACCATCTCCGTCAACATCCACAAATCTAAAATCTCCAACCGCTGTATTGTTAAAATGAGGATATTGATTTAATTCTTCTTGGGTAGAGAAAATCCCATCTTGAACTAATAGATAATATGAGCCAATAGGTTCACCTACTTTTGTAATAAAAAAAGCATGACCAGTACCAGCAGTGGTAATAATATCGGTGTTTTCAGGTCCTAAAGCAATCACTTTATTCCTATTTACACCTATATTAAAGCCGCTGTTCCATTGAAATGCCTTTCCGAAATCCGGAGAAATATTAACACTTACCTCAAATCCTCTGTTATTAACCTCACCTATATTTTGCAAAGATGAACCAAAACCTGTGGTTTGTGGAACAGGCACTTCTAACAATAAGTCCTTAGTATTGCCATTATAATACTCCACTGTGAAACCCAATTGCTTTTTAAAAAGTGAGACATCAAGCCCAATATTAAGCATCTCAGTCTGTTCCCATGAAAGATCTGGATTTGCTATTTGTGAAGGCCTCAAGCCTGTTTGTAACTGCCCTGGATTTCCAGTAACGTATGAATCTTTAGAAATTGCTGCAACTTGTTCATAATTCCCAATTTGGAAGTTACCTGTAAGTCCATAACTTCCTCTGACTTTTAATTCACTAATCCATTTCACATCCGATAAAAAGTCTTCTTTAGAAATCCTCCATCCTGCAGAAACAGAGGGGAAATAACCCCATTTATTATTTGCTCCAAATCTTGATGATGCATCAGCTCTAAAAGAAGCAGATAACAAATACTTTCCATCAAAATCATATTGTGCTCTTGCTAATAAAGAATATAAAGACCATTCTGAAATACTGGAGTCAGAGTTTGATAATTGATCTGCATTAATTACTTGAATAGCATTATCAACGGGCGTATCTGAAGTTACGGAAGCATCAATTCTCTGTAATTTACTTCTATTCTTTTGAGCGGTTATACCTCCCAACAAATCCAAATTATGCTTTCCAAAATTTTTATTGTAATTCACCGTGTTTTCAAATACCCAATTGTAAATATTGGTTGTGCTTAATCTAGCGGATGGATTGGATAATTGCCCATAATTACTGCTGCCGCGAGTTTCTAGTTCAGCTGGACTATAAAATTCATTTTGATATTGATTATAATTAATTGCCAAAGAAGATTTAAGCTTTAAGCCCTTTAGAATTTCATATTCAACATATAAATTACTTAATAAATTATAATGCTCAATCTCGTTTGTAGGCAATAATGCTAAAGCTACCGGATTTATCATTTCGTTGTGTTGATAATCAGTACCAATTCTCCAATAACCATTCCCCTGATAATTGAATGATCCATCTGGATTATATACTGGCCAAGTTGGTGAATAAGACAAAGCTGTTTGCACAATTCCATCTGAAGAATATGGATTGTTAGCACTTACTCGGTTTTCAAATGTATAAGACGGACTTAGGTTTATGCCTATTTTAAATTTGCCAGATTCCACATTTAAATTGGCCCTCAATCCTGTTTTAGAATAATCAGAATTTAAAATTATTCCTTCTTGGTTTGAGTGATTTGCAGAAACGAAATAATTTACTTTCTCGGACGCCCCACTAACTGAAACATTAAACCTTTGCATTACAGCTGTTCTATAAATTTCGTCTTGCCAGTCTGTATTGGTCAATCCTGGTGTTCCATTTAAATAAGGAAACAATTCTTCAGGTATTTTTTGATATCCTACTGGACGAACACTATTTGGGTCATCAGCACTACCGGTAGGAACCTCTTGCAGATAAGCTGCATCATGCCCTTCTTTGGACAATTGAGCATACTCATAAGCATCCATCATATCAATTTTCTTTGATACTCTTTGAAAACCTGTTGAATGATCAAAATTAACTCTCATTCTACCATGTTTTCCTTTTTTGGTACTAATAAGTACGACGCCATTACCACCACGTGACCCATAAATAGCCGCAGATGCTGCATCTTTTAAAATCTGGATAGACTCAATGTCTTCCATATTAACTACTTCTGTGGCTTGACCGGCACTTTCTAATGGAACACCATCCACTACGTATAATGGCTCATCTCCTGCAGTAATAGTACCAGTCCCTCTCACCTTAATACTTAACTCCCTCCCTGGCTCTCCTGTAGTTTGCAATACCTGTACACCCGCCAATTTACCTGCCAATGCTTGGTCAAAATTAGAAACCGGAAAATCTTGAAGTTCCCCTATTGGAGCACTTACTATAGAACCAGATACTTTTGTTTTTTGTTGTGAGCCATATCCCACCAAAACAATTTCTTCAAGCTCAGATGCGCTTTCAATTAATTTAACTGTTACGTCTGATTGCCCGTTTAATGGAATTTCTTGAGTAGTAAATCCAATATAAGAAATGACTATTGTTGCATTTTTATTGGTTACATCAAACGAAAAAGCTCCATCAAAATCTGTCTGTGTCCCATTGTTTGTACCTTTTTCCAAAATATTGGCTCCTGGCAATGGTTGTCCTGATTCATCCAAAACAATTCCTTTTATAAGATATTGCTGCTGGTTTTTGTTTATCGTTTTCTTTTTTACAACAACTGTATTATCAGTTCCTACTGACACCACAAAATTCCCACTAGATAAGCTTTTTTCTAATAAATCGTTGGCTTGAATTACCCCCTTTTTTACTTCAATTTTAGGAAAATCTTTGAAAATTCCTTCTTGATATAAAAACTTATAATCTGTTTGTTGCATAATCAAATCAAAAACCTCATCTACTGTTAAGGTCTTATCCGATTCAATTTTAATTTTTGCATTTTGAGACAACACGTTATTTGGTGTAAAGCTAAAAGCTGCTGTAAAGCACAAGAAAATAAAGGTTCTCATCATGTTAATTAGTAACTTCCTTCTTAAAATAAAAAGGACATAGTTTAGTTTAATTTTCATAAATTTGATTGTTATTAGTTAGTTAAACTTTAATTAATTAGTAATTGATAAAAAGGGGATTTAGTTTTATACTTTCCACGGTCTAAACTTGGTTCCCTTTGTTTTTTATTTTAATATTATTTGTTTACCATTTATTTCATAATTTTTGATTACACTTAAACTTTTTATGGTTTCAAGAATTTCTTGAATATCTTGATTTTTCCCTAATACGCCTTTAAACGTTATATCTTCGAGCTTTTTGTTTTCAAAAACAACATCCACATCATACCATCTTGAAATTACTTTCATGATATCTTTTAAAGGTTTTCCTCTAAAGCTAAAAATACCGTTACGCCAAGATGTTTCTGCATTGACATCAACTTTAGAAATTGTAATATTTTTGTTTTCTAAATTTAAATTTGATTGTTGTCCAGGAATTAGTTTTTCTCTCTGACTATCAGAACTAATAGCCACTTTACCTTCAACAAGTGTTGTATAAATATTAGATTCGTCTTTGTAAGCCTTTATATTAAACTCGGTACCTATTACTTCAACTAATTGAGATTTATTAAATACCTGAAATTTTGAACCCTTGTGTTGAGTACTTGGTGACACGTCAAAGTAGGCTTCACCATAAACCAACTCAACTTTCCTAGTTTCTCCTTCTATAAAACTAACTGGATATTTTAACTGCGATTCAGAATTTAACCAAACTTGAGTGCCATCTGATAGTTTAATAAAAAATTGGCCTCCTCTTGGAATGGTCAAATAGTTATATACTATCTCAGATGGATTTTGCTTGACAGGTTTGTAAACAATTTGTTGGCCATTGCTATTTGCATTTTGTGTTTGATAGGTATCTCCCTTTTCTAAGATTACAACAGACCCATCTTCTAATGTTAAAGTGGCCTTATCTGTCCCAGGTTCAATATTGTCAGTATTTGTATTTACTATTGTTGGAGAGGGCTCTACATAAGAATTGAATATATTATCTTTCAAGAAATAAGTAGTTGTTAAAACACCAATCACAATTGCTGCAGCAACATATTTGTACCAAGTTTTCTTAGAAAGTCTAAAAACTGGTTTTTCTTTTCTGTTTTGGGATTTTTTCTCAATTGATTCCCATGCCTTTTCTTTATTAATAGTATTATAGTCTTCAATTTTATCTATTAATTCATCTATTTTAACTTCTTTTGAGAACGGGTATTCTTTATTAAATTTCTTTAATTGCAATTCATCTGAAGCCGTCAAGACTTTTAATCTTTTCTTGATTAATAATTTTGATATATGAAAAATATCATTCATTCTATTTACTGTATTTATATATAGAACAACTAAGTTTTAATAAGGTACTATTAAAAAC
>TARA_R110002033_G_scaffold27787_3_pt1 | contig 13570 bp, 18 predicted proteins | sample TARA_R110002033 | Tara Oceans TARA_R110002033 (sample SAMEA4397051) | marine metagenome | biome: Polar Biome; feature: [SRF] surface water layer (ENVO:00010504); material: water (ENVO:00002006), including particulate matter (ENVO:01000060) such as... | depth 5 m
TTTTTGTACAGGCTCGGGTTGTTTATCTGTAACCACGTCTGCTGCTTCTTGCTTTGTATCGGCATTTTCTTCTGGTTTTTTACTTAAATCAACTTTTATTGTACCATCATCCGCTAAAGTTGCTGGCCCTGTTTGTTCTTTAACTTCCACTGGAGCACCTTTCGCTGCTTCAGCTTCTTTTTGTTTTTGTTTGATAGTCTTTTTTATTTTAAAACTACCCTCTTGTTTTGTTGTTTCCATGATAAAATATTATAAAATTAGTGTACTCTTTTATTATTACCTAGGTTCGAATGCTCCTAAGCCAAACCCACCTCCGATTATATCGTTTCCACCGGATTCAAAATTCGTAGGAGGAGAATCATTTTTTCTCTGCGTTATCATTTCTGATTGCTGAGTCCCTTGTATTCTAGTTCTTTCGTCTTTTCGATCTTCTATTTCTTTTTCTCTTAATTGGTTTCTTTCTACTTCCATGCCTTTTAATTGCATGTTGTATTGAAACTCTAAAGCCATTAATTCTTTCTTAGCATTAACTTCTGTACCTATTCTTTGGTTTTCAAGTTGTCCTTTAAGTTGTTCTAATTGGGCTTTTGTTTGAAATAAAGCTTGATCTTTTTGTACCTCAGCTTGTGCAGCTACTTGTTGTGCCTGCGCATTAGCATCGGCTTGAGCCTGAATATTTGCTTGTTGCTCTTGTTGTTTTCTTTCTCTTGTTTTCTTTTGTCTTACTTTCAATAAAGCATTAGCTAATTTTAAATTTTTAACTTCTCTAATGTCTATTGCATCTGACAATTCAATTAATCCCGCTTGCAAAGCAACTTGAATATTGTTTTCTAATAGCTGTTTCTCTTCTTCATCTGGAGTTAATTCTAAGTAAATACCAAAATCATGCAAATGAAGATCTTTTAATTCATCTAAAATAGCTACATTAAATCCTCCTATCTTTTGTATAAAAGCTTCTTTAGCTGGGTGATATTCTAGTATATCAGATATTCTAAGTGATAAACACTCAGCTGTTTCTCTTTTCAAAAATAATCCAGAATCTAATATATGTCTTGTAGCAGTATTACTATTGGCTGCTGCCATTTTTTGAATGCCCACTAAAGCTCTAGCGTCTGGCATACTACCATCTCTTGCTTCATTTAATCCAGTTACATCTCTTATCATTTGTAAATAATAATTGTAAGTAGATATTAACGTTTGCAATTTTTGACCACCGCTTCCAGTAGGAACTTCTTGTATAGGTACTTTGCCTGGATTCATATCACCTTCCTGAGTAAAGGATCTACCTATAATAGAACCTGTTTGGAAAAACATATTTAAAGCTTCTTGCGGATTGTAATTTGTACCATTACCTAAATCAACTTCATTAATACCATCAGCGTCTAAATACACACCATCTGGTATCATTCTTTGTAATACTTGTTGTAATTTTAAATGTGTTAACTGGATCATGTCTGCAAATCCAGTACATTTACTTACTAACGATTCAATACGCCCTTTATACATTCTAGGTGCAGTAATAGCGTAATTCATTTTTACTTTTGTTTCATCACTTTTAGGGCGCATCATATTAGGTGCCATTTCCCATTTAAGCATAATATCCGTGCCTAAAACCATTACCCCCTCGTATAAAACCTCTAAAGATCTTGACATTTTACCATAGGCTTCTTCCATTTCAGATATTGGTGGATCAAAAGAATCATCTCTAGCTATAACTTTTGTAGCTCCTGTGGCAGTTTCTTTAACCTTATAAACTTCGTTCATATAAGTTTTAAAGTTAAAATATAATATTTGTATTATATTGCTGTCTCTTTGATTATTGTACTGATTGTTTACTGTACTATCATATACTCCAAAATTTTGTGAACCTTGAGATTGTATCTTTTGTAATTCCTCTTCTGTTAAATTAGGGAATTGTTTTTTAAGTTCATTGATTGGAACAAACTTAACTTCACCACAATAGTATATATCTTGAAAATAAGGGTCTTCTGTATAAGACCAAACGAAATAAGCAGGATCTACGTATTCTACTGTAACTCCTTCTGTTTCTGTAAAATTATTTTTTACTGCTCCAATACCTATTGTTGCTAAATCATAATAGCAACGTTTTTTAGTAAGATCAAATCTATTGTCATCAAACATTATACTTATTGCTTCTTCTTCTGCAATTTCTATACCTTGCTTGTAACTAAGTTGCATGTGTAAATCCAACTCTTCCTCATCTTCTGGTAATTTATCAGGAGCATTTTCAAATAAATTAATTCCAAATTGTTGTTGAGCAAATTCATTTAATTCTGCTGTTTGTAAATCTCTAATAATAGATTCCATATATGCAGTTCTTTTACTAACACCATATGGATCTTGAGAATAAGCACTTAAATCAAATACTCTGTCTGATACACCATTAACTACTATATCTACAAACTTAGATAATATAGGAACAGGTTTCCAATCTAAATTTAAATAACTTAGATCACCATTTATTGATAATTCATCTTTATACTTTTGTATTGGCTGCTCGCCTCTAGCGTATAATCTTAAATTATGAAATGTATTTTGGTTGCTTCTAAAACGAGTTACACCTGAATTGCTTGAAAACCATTCATTTTGAATAGCTCTTCCAACTCTTAAGCCATAGTCTAACGACATCTTTTCAGAATCACTTGCGACCTGACTAGGGAAAAAACTATTTATTGCGTTTATAGCCATATTACTATTTTATTATTTTTGATAAAGATCCTTCTTGCTTATATCTAGCAAAGCTTAAATTTAGAGAGGGTCTTTGTAATTTGTTTGTAGGTCGGTAAAGATCTTTGTGACATGCCATAACTGCTAATCCTGAGCTAATTGCTGCATCAAATTTCGTTCTGTTATTTATATCGAACTTTGCCCAGTCCTGTAATGTTTCATTAAAGTACATGTTTCCATATTCCCCATCTTCTTTTATTCCTACGTATTTAGATATATATGTTTCAATAGCGGCGGCATGCGCTTGTTTAATATCTTCACTTGAATTAGGTATGCCTCCAACTTCTTTTTCTGTAACTGATAGTTTATTCCAAAGCTTATCGGGTCTGTTCATTGAATACCCTCTATAGCCCCTTCTTTTAAGATAATATAAAAGTCTTGGTTTATTATTTTCACAAAGTATTGGCATCCCATAAAATACAAGAGCCATTAAAACATCTTCAAAAAATATTTCAGCTGTCGGAGGTCTTGCTACGTATTCTAAAAAGAACGTACTAGGTGGAGCATCTTCCATACTAAATTTAGTTAACCCATGCAAAGCACCTTTAGATCCTCTTCCATCTACTGTTCCTGAAATATCATAACTATCACAACCAAAAGCGCCAACGTGTTCTAATCCCGGCCACTTAATGCCATTCTTAATAATTTGTCTATTTTGTAATTGATGAGGTGGCGTCCAAGTAATATTAAATCTACCGTTTGGGTTTGGAGAAAACATTACTTTTGTATCTTTAACACCATGTTCCCAGTGGAAAGAACCTCGAGTAACAACTCCGCTGTTGCCTAAATCTTCGTTATAATCTATTTGTTCGTATATTTTAACTAAATTAAATATACTATTTTTAGTTTCATCCCTAAATGCGTGCTCTTCTGTACGCGGGAATTGTCTGTAGTATTCATTTAAAGCATCCTGGTCGCCTTTTAATCCATCTGCCTCATTATTCCAATGCTCTATTACTCCGACGTCTATAACGTCCCCATACGGCCCAACTGTTTCCTCTTGTGGAGTGTTGAATACAGGTAATCCATAAGAATCAATGAATCCCTCGTAGTTCCATTCCATAGGTATGAACAAAGAATAGAGTCCTGAACGAGTCTGTCCGTTGGCGTTTCTTTTTGTAACATTCGAACTGTCATATAATTTTTTAAAGTTACCACCTCCTTTATCTAATGAATTCGAAGTAGAGCCCATCATACATTTTCCAATGACCCTTGATCCTAACCTAAGAGTTGTTTTTGTAACCCTCCAGTTATTAAGTATATTATTCGGTCTTTCCCATTTACCAGATTCATCGTGAACAAGTAATTTTAGTTTTTCCCCATCATAAGCATTGTCTCCAGTATTTTTCCAATCTATAGTAGTATCAAGTCCAGCTAATGATTCAACAGCCGAATTGTTATCTAACTTTCTTCTTGTAAATTTAGAAGCTGGTACCCTGTAAGCAAGCTCTGTTTTTGGTCGATCCATACCATCTTGTATGGGTTTAAAAAAAAATGGGTAATTGACTGAAATGGGTACAACTTTATCTGTAAACATTTTCTTTGCATCTGAACCAGATTTTGACAATATACCGTATCTTGAATCTGAATTAATTGTTGCAAGGTTGACAGTTTCGCCTGAGGCCATGAATGAAAAACCAGACCGTCTGTTTTTGAGATAACACATTCCATAGGATCTTCTGTCTGCTTTACAAGCTTCCCAAAATATATAAAATAATCTATTTGCTTCTCTGAACTCTGGCTTTCCAACATCAATCTTGGACCATTGCAAATACATAAAATGAGTACCAGTAATATAAGTAGCAATTCCCTTGCTGTTAAACCAATGACCTTCTTCTCTTCTATTAAATTGTTCATCTATATATACACCCCATTTAGATTTAAATTGTTCAGGATATTCTCTCCAATCAAAAATACTTTTAATACTTTTTAATTCTTTTGGATATTCTGAGGGTGTCCACTGGTTATGAGTTTTATCTAATTTTTTAGGCGCTTTAGGTAAAGCTATTTTTAGATTTTGTATATTATATATTTCACCTATTTGCCCTGACTTACTTATAACAACTAGATCATGTTCTTTGTTATATCCGTATTCCCATTTCTTACCCTTATTCAATCTAGATAAGGTAGTTTGCTTTACCGGTGTTACAACACGATATAAACTTTGATTATACATTATTTAGATCTTCTTTCAGCAAACCCACTAAATGTTGTTTCTTCAACTTCCGTTTTAGGTTTATTATCAAGTATACGTTGTTCTTCATCAATACGATTAAGTATTTCAAAAGCATCAAATATAGCTAGCTTTTTTGTAGCTGCTGCATTTTTAAGTCTGTCAGCTGAGATATCATCGTCTGAATCTACAATAGCTTCTTTTGCTACTTTAATTAATTCCTCAACTGCTTTGTGCCCAGCTTGGATTATATTCTTCTTCGTCTCCTTGATATTCATATTTGATTGTAATTTGATTGGTGGGAACTCGATATAATCTTTGCCCTTCTATTATAAACTCATATTCAGCTGATATATTAAAACCAACAAGATCATCTTTTTTTATATGATCATTACCGTATTTTACAATACCTATTAATGGCTTCTCTTTGAGTTCTGCAAAAGCTTTAGTTTCTTTAATAGGCATTACAAAACAATACCCCTCTAATGCTTTCCATTCATTTAATCTTTTATAAGCATATATTTGACCTGGATTAACTAAGTAAACATCTTCTTCAAAATAATTACTACTATTTTTTTCCACGCCTCGTATATCTCTGAATCTTCTGAATACATTATGATGAACAATAATTTCGTCATCTTCTAATAATTCATTATAAGTTTTTGCTTTTGGCAAACTTAATATCACTCCAATACGTTGTGTATACTCGTGATTTTGTAATTCAGTATTTAATAAAAATTCTTGTCCATTTATTTCCTTTGTTCCTGTAGACCTACTACCCTTCGGTTTTACTAGGTAATTAAATACACTCTGCATTTTACCATGAGAGATCGTACTCGACAGAAATCGACATATTTTTATTAAAGTCTTTCCAAGGCATCATCATATCATCCTTGGTAATATAGATAGAATACTTATCTTCTTCTTCTATAATATTGGCTATAGTATGACCGCCATACACTTCCTGTCCAACAGCATAGTGCATAGCGTCATTCTTATAGTCTTTTCCGACACTAATTTTTCTTATTAGCTGCGACTGCTTTTTCATCGGAAATTTCCCCAGTTTGTAAATCTATATTAACATCTCCATAAGCTGTAGTTAAAGCTTCTTGAATTACTTTTAAATCTTCAGTAGTTTTTTTAAGAACTTCTAATAATTCTAATTTACCAGCTTCAATTCCGCCAATTTGCATTTGTATCTTATTAGCTTTTGATATGTTATCTTGTAAGTCTTTTAATTCTTCTTTTTTAATCGATTTAATTTTTGCCATTTTATTTTATTTAATTGTTTTTATATGGAAAAGCATTATTAAGAGATTCTTGTCTCTTTTTACATCCGCAATCTTTTCCTGTTATTGCGGACCATTTATCAACTACTTTTTTAATTCCTGTAGCTTTGGTTATTTTTGCTATAGTGTCTCCTAGTCCTTTTGATTTCATTTAGCAATTCCATTTTCTTAATGCAAGGGCTTTTCTTGTTGGTTCACCGTTTGGTTTTTTCATTGGGCCTGCCATACCACCCATTCTTGCGCAAAATGATTTACGTCTGTTGGCATCTTTACTTCCAGCCTTTAATTCAGAAGGCTTAGTTGTTACAGCTGTTTGGAGGTTTGATCCAGGATTATCTTTTTTATAAGAGTCAACACCCTTTTGATTTAAACCGCCATCAGCATTCTTTCCTTCTTTACGTTCCCAAGCTGCAGATTTTTTTGCAGGGGATCCAATGTGATAACCATTATTTCCTTTAATGCCTAAGCCCTGTGGCCCGATTCCTTTAGGTAATTGAAATGCCATTATTTAAAGTATTTAAGTTTCATTGGAGATTTCTTGCCGAAAAATCCTACATTTGATTTTTTGCCTGCTGCACGATTTCTAGCTGCTATTTGCTCTTCCGAAACACTAGAACCTTTATTATCGCTACCAACATTAGCAACTCTAGCTGTTACTTCGTCAGGGTTGTTAATACCTTGAACACCACCTTGGCCGTAATTAGCTAGGTTTTGTTCAATTTGTCTTTCAGCATTATATAGTCCTTGCGTATAAGATGCTCCATCATTTTGAGCATTTTCTAGTCTACGTTGTAAATTTGAAAAGTTTTTATAATCTTTTTCACCTGGTTTAGGAGACACAAAACCTTCTGTACCATAACCATCGTATCTACTAGCTAGCTTGTCTTTTACTTTAATCTGAGTTTTATTTGCTCTGTTTAAACGATTAGCATTAATCTTACGAGTTCTATCGTTCATTCTAGCTTCCCAAGGTTTTACAAAACCTCCAGTGTTAACCGTTTTTTGGCCTTGCAGATTACCTGGAACAACTTTTTCACAATTAGGTGGGGTTCCAGTTGATCCTTCTGGACATGTGTCTTTACCTTTTACAACTGTGTCTGGACAATTTACTTTGCTTTTATCGCCTTTAATAGTTCCATTACAAATTCCTTCTCTGGTTTTTGCCCAGTTTTTATCTTTTTTACCCTCATGTACATAATCTGTTTTGCCACTGATTATTTGATCTTCACCTGGTATTGGATCTACCTTTATAGTGCTAGGTGCTTTACCGGTTACAATATCCCCGGCTGATACTTGTTTAGCAGGGCTACTCGCAGTTACATTTTTTTTTTTAGCCACTGAAGAAGCGACCTTATCAACTGGCATATCGTCCATTAAGTTTTTACGTTCTTGCTTAGCTGATTCTTTATGCAAAGGAGATGACATTTTATATCCTTTCTTTGCAGGTGATGGAGTGTCTCTAGTTATGTTGTCGCCATAAACTCCGGCAGGGCCCACATTTAATAGAGGCTCTTGAACACCTTCGTTGCTGAATTTATCAGCTTTTTTCTGATTGAATAAACCTTTGTTTACTCTCTCTGTTATTGGTATCATTTTAATTCCCATTGTAGTTAGTTTTTATTTTATGAGGAGATGATTGTTTCATCATTGTTTACGTCTTTATTTAATAAATCTCCAGTGCCTTCTGAAGTTGTTGCGGGTGCACATATACCCTCTGCATTTTTTTCTTGGCCTTCAGGGCATGTATCATCTTTAGGATCAACACACTCTCCTTTATCATTTTTAACTTGACCTTCTACTTCGCAAGGTTCATCAGGCTTGCCGCCTAAATGTACTTTGCCAGCAGGTTTTACTGGTTCGAATCCTTTTTTTACATCGGCAGCCACATCGTGGAAACCTGCACTTGCATGAACATCAGCTGCTCCTTGTACTAATGCCATGTTAATTTTAAATGGAGATGATTTTTGCGTTATAGGGTTTGTCTTTTTTAAAGCAGAACCATCATAACCATCACTAAAATAAGCAGAGCCACCATAAAAATTCTTTTTCATTTTAAATGGAGATCGTCTTGAAGCAAATTTAGATTCAGCTTGCGATAAAGAAACCTTCTCGCCACCAACACCATCTCTAGGTCCTGCTGCGGATTTTTCTTGAAATCCAGCTGGGTTTCTTTTCTCAGTCATTTGCTTTAACCGGCTTGCTGTTCCTCTAAAATTTATTCCCATTTTATTTTTTGTATTTACTTACTCTTCCTTTTGTATTCTTTTCTTTTTGTCCTTTTGCTTTTTCGCTTGGAGTTAACTCATTCCAAGTTGCTGGCGTATCTTTTGAAACTTTTTTAGTTGGTCTAAATGTATTTTCACCATCGCTATAATCTTCTTTGCCACTTGGTGTTTTCCATTCTTCTTTAAACCAACGGTTCAAATTTTTAAGTGGGGAAGGTTTCATTTTAAAAGCCATGCTATTTAGATTTATTACCCCAATTAGCTGCTCCTACTTTTCTGCATTTTACTAAAGCCCCACTAGCATAAGCAGAAGGCCATTTATCATATCTGCTTCTTACTTTACTATAACAAGCATCTTTCCCTTTTTTAAGAGGTGACTCAGCTTTATAAGCTTCTGCCTCCCATTCAAAATCAGGATGCCCTTCGTTCATTTCACTACGCTTATACACTTTCATGGGAGATTGAGTATCTCTTTTCCATTTTACAGTATCGTTATCGTATTGTAATCTACCTTGAGCCATTTGATCTAAGTGAACTTTTTCATGATTCACTGCTTCCTCTATTTTTTTATCAGACATTTTAGAATTAACAAATATAGTACCGTCGCGATTAGCTTCGCCTTCTATACCTTTTTCTAAATCATCTTTTAAAATAACAGGCTTACCAAATTCAGAGGAATGATGTAAATTAAATATATCATTCTTTGTTTTAAGTTTAAAAGCCATATTATCCCTTAGCTAAATTTTCTTTACCTAAGTTATTTTTTTTGTTTAACTTATTAGCTTTGTCAATTAACCTGGAATTTTTTCCCATGTTATCTTTTGAAACTGCATTTTCTGCTTTTTGAGCAGTTTTATCATATTTCATTTCTTTTCTAGACTTCACTTGTTTAGCTGGAGATTTAGCAGCAATTGCATCAACAATTTGTTTTGGTAAATTAGCTTTTTGTTTTGCTGTTTGTTTAGCTGGGCTTCCTTTTTCTTTATTCCCGTAACCACCTTTGTTTGCAGCTTGTGCATTTTCAGCATAATGCTTTCTTGCAGACTTGCTTAAGCTTTGATCTGATGCTTCTTTAATGTCGTAAGACATACCAGAATTCATTTTTTTAGCTGGTGAATAATCTGCTCTAGAAGCTGATTGATCGCCTTTAGAAGATCCGTCACTTCCTTTATAACCTTTGTCTGTTGCACCTGAATCCATAGAATAATCAGATCTGCTTTTAGATTGATCACCTTTCATTGCACCGTGTTTTTTAAGTGGACTACCACCTTTGTCGCCGCAACCTAGTTTTCGCGGTCCGATTCCTTTAAATCCTGAATATGCCATTTTTTATTATTTAGTTGTTAATTATTTTGCTCTTGCTTTTTGCTTAGCAGTAGGTCCTGATCCAGCACCTTTCATTTTTGCGTTAGCAACTGAACCTGCTATTTTAGTTGCAGCTTCTTTTGATTTTCCCTCTTTCATAAGTTTACTTACTAAACTTCCGAAACTTTTTGCTGGGGTTCTTCTTGCAGCGCCTGTTCTCATTTTACCAGTTTTCGAAGACTCTTCATTTTTTCTATAGTCGGATTTTCCTCCCCATGTTTTACTTCCTCTTGAAGTTCCAGCTTCTTTTGATCCTACAAATATTTCAACAATATTTTTCTTAAGCCTTCTTCCTGCATCTCCTACTTGAGATCCTCCTCCTTCAGCTACTTTTTTTAATCTTGCTTTCTTTTTTTGTGGATCACGAGTTAAGACGTTATCTTTGATATTTTTAATTATTTTACCAGCTACAGTTTTTCTACCTGCATCTTTTGCTCTTGTGCCTACAACATCTCTTAAAAAGTTACCGACTTTTGAACCACCTGTTCCTCCTGCTTCTATATTATATCTATCGCTCTTTTTAGTATAGTCTCCACCTTTTACAATATCATAAGAATGTTTTTCTAAGTTTTTGTTAATTCTAGCAGTTTTTCTAACTTTCTTTTTAGCAGCTCTTCTTTCTTTAGGCGCTTTATTGGATTGGTTAATTTTTTTAATTTTAGATTTTTTATCATCTTTTAAACCATCCATTTTCATGTTATGCAAATCTTTCTGATCGTTCTTTTGATCTTTTGTAAGTAAATCCCCAGCTGAACCTTCTACGATACCGCTTTCTCCGCCAACTTCCATTGTGACTTTCTTCGTTTGCTTAAATGGTGAATTACCACTATACTTAGCTGGTGAAGATGGTAATTTAACTGTACCACCACTTCCGTCAGCTTTCATTGTTACTTCCTGATTTTGAGGGAAATTTCCTGTTGATCTAAGCAACGGAGATTTAGGGTTCATTTTAAATGCCATAATTATCTTTCTTTATCTTTTATCATATCATCAATAGCCTTGTTATAAACTTTATCTGTATATGTTTTGTTATTGTAAAATTTACTTCTTTCAGATGTAGGTAGATCTTCTTGTGCTAATAAAATCCTATATATTCTATTTATAAGATTCTTACATTTGTAAGATGTTGTATATGTATTAAACTTGTTGGTAGTTCTATTTCTGGCCGCATAGATATCTAGCCAACCATTAGATCTTAATCTTTCCCATCTTGCTTTATCCCAAGAATATGTGTAAGTTCCATTAATAAAATCATTACGCGTAAAGAGCTTTTTGCAATCCAAGTAAATTAACAATTCTAAGTCAGCGTCTTTTAAATCGTATGTTTTGCAAGCCCATTTTCTAACAAGCCGGTAATATTTAAGTAAATTTAAATCTCTTAGATCTTTTGAATCTAATATCATTCCACTATTACAATATCGCCGATGGTTATAACATGATAAAATTGATCTTTCCATTCTATACCGTGGCCAGCATGCTTATCGTATCTAACTAAATCGCCTTCTAGTATATGCTCTACTTTATCTCCTACACTTATTACTCTTGCCTTTAAGTACCTAACGTCATTATTTTGTTTTTCAGTTAATTCAAGACCACCTATTTTTTTCGGTGCTTCTTTAATTTTTTCGATAATTATAAAATAATTAATTGCTTTCATGTCTTACATTTGAAATTATACAATCAGCTGACATTATAGTAGTGGCTACACTTACTGCGTTTGTCAAAGCTGCTTTGGTTACTAACAAAGGATCTATTATGCCAGCAGTTACCATATGCTTGTAACAACCACAAGTAGCATCAATACCCATTCCTTCCCAATCATCTTCTTTGTGACTTTCTGAAAATTCTTTTGGATTCGGTCTTGTTATACCTGCATTCTCCATTATAGTATAATATGGGTGCATTATAGCATCTAATAGTATTTTATACCCATCATCTTTTGGTTCAATAATTTGACCTGCGTTTAACAAAGCAATTCCACCACCCGGTATAATACCTTCTACTAATGCAGCTTTTGTTGCATGCAAAGCATCATCTACTCTATCTTTCTTTTCTTTATGAGCAACTGCAGAATCAGCACCTACATATAAAATACCAACTTTACCAGTTAGCATAGATAATCTTTCTTCGTGCTTAATTTTCATATAAGCATTCTTTTCCTCTTTAATCTTTTTCTTTACATCTTCAATACGGGCATCTAAATCACCAGTTACTTCTTTCTTAATCTGTAAAGTAGTTGTTTTAAAGTCTGTGACGGACTTAATTGCTTCTCCTAATACTGATACATCTATTAAGTCTAAATCGTCTCCTAAAGCTTCGTTAATAACTGTAGCGCCTGTTAACAAAGCTAAATCTAAAGTAGCTTCTTCTTTGTTAGGCCCAAAGCCTGGCATATCAACTATATTAATCTTAATGTTGCCTTTTACCTTATTAGCAAGTAATGTAGCAAAAGCTTGTTCTTCCACATGCCCTACTATCAGTAACTCACGTTTCGTTTTAACAGCATGCTCTAATATATTTTGTATTCTTCTTATATTAGGTATTGGTGATGTTACTACTAATATTAATGGATTATCTAATACCGCTAATTCTTTATCTTTATCGGTTAATAAATGTGTAGATTTTAATCCTGAATTAAATTTTGTTCCCTCAACAATTTCCACATAAGTTTCATTTGTTTCGGAATCTTGCATTAAAACAATTCCATTTTTTCCAACTTTTTCGTAAGCTTCGCCAATCTTTTCTCCAAGCTCATCATCATTATTACATGAAACATAAGCAACTTGTTTAAGCATTTCACCTTCAACAGGTAAACTGGTTTTATCAAGATATGACTTAACTTCTTCAGCGCATTCAAGAATGCTACTTTTAATATCTCTAATCTGTTCTTCACCTGTATAGTTATCAATGTTTTCTAATATAGCATGTGCAAGGACGGTTGCTGTTGTAGTACCGTCTCCTGCTTCTGCTACCGTTTTTTGGGCTGCCTGTTTTATTAGGGTTGCTCCCAGATTTTCGACCGGATCTCTTAAGACTACGCTTTCCGCAACGGTTACACCATCTTTTGTAATCACCGGTCGGCCTGTGGCATCTTCATATATTACGCATTTTCCAGAAGACCCTAAGGTACTTCTTACTGCGCTTGTTAATTTATAGACACCCGCCATAATTTTATCTCGTGCTTCGTCTCCGAAACTCAGATTTTTTACAATCTGACTTGGTAAATTGTATTCCATTTAATTAAATTTTATTATATTGTATTAGAATGTTTTTATGACCTTAGGCCCAGAAATATAATCAAGTTTTTTTTGATAATGATTAACACTTCCGTCGATTGCTATTTCAGCACCTTCTAATGTTTCTCTTCTTGTAACATCCGTCCAACTTTTTTCGTTTTCCGGATTTACTATTTCTGTTTGGTAATATCCATTAGGTAATTGAGTAATTCGCCAATTCTTTTTATTAGCTGCATGCTTCCAGGTTTCTAAGGATTTTTCTGTTGGTTGTGGTTGACTAGTCCACGTATGAGTCTGGTAAAATAGTGTCATTTGGTTTTGGTTTTAAATTATTACTTATGGTTATATAATTACCTAATTTCTAAGGTATTTAACTTACTACAATTAATTGAGAATTATTTGAAATATCATCATTATAATCTATATTTTTTACTCTCATTCTTAAATAGTAATTTACAGTTCCACCACCCGCGCTTGAAACACTGGGGCCTTTTAAGACAACTGCCGCTCTTGGTACTGCAAATGCTGTACCTA
>TARA_R110002033_G_scaffold527_7_pt1 | contig 13568 bp, 20 predicted proteins | sample TARA_R110002033 | Tara Oceans TARA_R110002033 (sample SAMEA4397051) | marine metagenome | biome: Polar Biome; feature: [SRF] surface water layer (ENVO:00010504); material: water (ENVO:00002006), including particulate matter (ENVO:01000060) such as... | depth 5 m
AGGTAGCTCTTAGCGAGATAATAGAAGACTTCGGCGCAAACAATGGCGCTAACCTACCCGAGTTGTCGGACGATGACTTAATGAGCCTAGATGGGCAGATGCGCTATAAAGACTACGATTATCTGGGAGACAGAGTTAGTGACTCTGACATGGATATAGAGGGGAATCCTATGATAGACCCTTCAAGCAATCCACAACTTGAGGCACTCAGAGAAGCAATAGCTAAAGAGAAAGAACGTAGGGGTATAAAAGGCGTTAAGGTTGGTAATACGAGCGCCCTACTAAAGGACTTCTTTGATAGTAATGAGGTCGAAGTGCCGCAAGACATTATAGATAGAATACGTGAGATTGAAATGAAAAATCCTAGCATGAAGATGACTGATGATAGCGCTAATTCCAACGGGCCACCGGGACAACTCAAAGGTGAAGCAGCCACACCTTCTCCACTCGACACCCAACCGCTCCGAGGTGCCAATTCCAACGGGTCACCTGAAGAAATTATACCTACTGAATTTAATTTTGAAATGCCGTTAAGTAAGCGAGTAGAGCTAGAACAAGCTGGGAGAGAAGTTACACTCCAGCAACAGGCTATGGACGATATACTACGCAATGCTGATGAGACAACATCAGTTTCCGAAATGGAGAGGCAGTTAAGGCGGTATGAAAAGAGTAGACTTAGATAAGATTATAGACTTCCCCGTGCCATCTGAGCTGGATCGGCAGTTTCTTGAGATAGAGAAACAGCAAGAACTTATACGGGAGCAGACAAAGCGTATAGAAGATGCTAAGTTGGCTAAGTTTATAGAGGATATGTATAAGTGACCATAACTATAGAGCCAGAGGTAGGTATCCCTCTGCCTGAGTCAGCAACAAAGATTAAGTTGGCTGATCGAATATCTGCCGCTGCAGAAACATCCAAGCTGCTTGCATCGCATGGGCTGGATATACAGGTGACGGCAGAGGATAAAGACAACGCTGCCAAGATAGCCACTGCGTTTGCTGCGGACCCTATAATGACTACGAAGAAGGCCACGCCGAAGAGAACGGCGGCGCTGACGCCTGCTACGTTACTTTTAACTGATAGAATACTTAAAGATTTTGGTCATTCAGTCGTTAAGAGTAGTACACAGATAAGGCACCTAGTCACAAACAAGCTAATCGAAGAGACCGAGAACCCAGACGCACGGATACGTATACGCGCACTAGAACTATTAGGTAAGGTCTCAGACGTGGGGCTGTTTGCCGAGAAGACCGAAGTAACTGTCACTCACCAGACTACAGACGATATCAGAGATAGGCTGCGAGATAAGTTAACTAAGCTCGTAGATGTTACGCCAGACGATGATGTAGAAGATGCCGAGATCATAGACGCCACACCTGTCGATAATACGCCCATAGACATAGACGCCGAGCTAGGGTTAGACGATGAAGGATAATGTGGGCTTCTCCGAGGAAGAGGTTCAGCATATGCTGGACAACTTGGACAGCTTCTCAGACGAAGAAATAGCCGAGATAGACAAGCTGGTAGAAGAGTTAGGTATACGTAAGCGCAACAAAACCGCCTACGATGACCTGATAGAGTTCTGTAAACGGATGCAGGATGACTACATAGTAGGGCGTCACCACCGTATTCTTGCTGATCTGCTGATGGCTATTGAGGCGGGTGACGAGGATCGCATCTGTGTCAACATACCCCCACGTCACGGCAAGTCACAGCTAGTATCTATATACTTCCCTGCGTGGTTCTTAGGTAGAAATCCGGGCAAGAAGGTTATGATGGTGTCGCACACCACAGACCTAGCTGTGGACTTCGGACGTAAGGTGCGTAACCTCATCTCCCTAGATGACTACAAAGAGATATTTCCCACAGTTAAGCTAGCGGTAGATAGTAAGTCTGCGGGACGGTGGAACACTAACTTTGGTGGGGAATACTACGCGTGTGGTGTTGGTTCTGCTCTTGCTGGTCGGGGTGCTGACCTCCTGCTCATTGACGATCCCCACTCAGAACAAGATGTTATCAACGGCAACTTCTCCGTGTTTGAGAGAGCATACGAGTGGTATACCTTTGGTGCGCGTACTCGTCTTATGCCGGGAGGTAGAGTAGCGATTATTCAAACTCGCTGGCACATGGATGACCTCACAGGCCGTGTGACTAACGATATGGTCAAGAACGAGAAGTCAGATCAGTTTGAGATTATAGAGTTCCCTGCCATACTAGACTCCGAAGATGGTGACGGTAAGCCCATACAGAAACCGCTGTGGCCTGAGTTCTTTGATTTAGAGGCGCTGCTACGCACAAAGTCATCTATGCCCACGTTTCAGTGGAACGCACAGTATCAACAGCAGCCCACCGCAGAAGAAGCGTCTATAGTTAAACGTGAGTGGTGGCGCATATGGGCCGACGATGATCCACCTGAATGTGAGTACATCATAATGTCGCTTGATGCTGCAGCCGAGAAACACAACCGCGCTGACTATACATCGTTGACAACATGGGGTGTGTTCTTCAACGAAGAGGAGGAGATGCACAACCTCATCCTGTTGAACGCTATAAAAGAGCGTATGGAGTTCCCAGAGCTAAAAGAGTTGGCTGTACGGGAATACCATGATTGGGAACCTGACGCGTTTATCGTGGAGAAAAAGTCATCGGGGTCGGCCCTGTATCAGGAGATGAGACGTATGGACCTACCTGTGCAGGAGTACACACCGCACCGTGGGTCGGGTGATAAGATGGCACGTCTTAACTCTGTGGCTGACATAATACGGTCAGAACTGTGTTGGGTTCCCGCTAAACGATGGGCAGAAGAGTTAGTAGAAGAAATAGCTGGGTTTCCGTTTATGTCTAACGATGACCAAGTTGACTCTACAGTTATGGCGTTGTTGCGTTTTAGGCAGGGTGGGTTCATACGACTACCTACCGATGTATGGGATGACGAGCCTCAAATACCACAGAGGGCGGACTATTATTAACGTGCTAGCTTTATCACGCGAGTTTTGGTATTACGCCTGTAGGACGCTGGCCGCGTCCCGTGGGGGTGTTCGGGGTTTCCTCCCAACCTATAGGGCACCCTCACATCGACAAAGGTATATTTATTTGTTAGAATTACAAAAGAAACACCGTAGCGAGGCCCGACATGGCGATTGAAAAGATGATGACTCCCAATGAGGTTGAGTTATTAGGTGAAGGCCCAGACTTAGAAGTAGAAGTTATGACCGACGCTGATAGCGCAGTCGAAGTCGAGATGGATGATGGGTCTGTAGTTATAAACTTTGGTAGCCCCGGACTGGATGATGACCTTGATGCAGCTATGGCAGATCACAATGCGAACCTAGCCGAGGGTATTGAGGATGCGATGTTGGAGAGCATGGCCTCTGAGTTGGTTGAAGACTTTGATAATGACCGCGCATCACGCAAAGAATGGGCTACATCGTATATAAATGGCCTAGATTTGCTAGGTATGAAGATTGAGGATCGTTCACAGCCTTGGCAGGGGGCCTCTGGGGTGTACCATCCTATGCTCACCGAGGCTGTAGTACGGTTCCAAGCGCAGGCTATGAGTGAACTTATGCCTGCATCCGGCCCTGTTAAGTCAAAAATCGTCGGTAAGATGACACCTGAGAAATTTAAACAATCTCAACGTGTAGAAACAGAACTTAATTACCTTATAACGGAAGAAATGCCCGACTACCGGAACGAAATGGAGCAGATGCTGTTTAAACTTCCGTTGGCTGGCTCCGCATTTAAGAAAATTTACTACGATCCGATCTTAGAGCGCCCTGTGTCTGTGTTCGTACCTGCTGAAGACTTCGTAGCGTCCTACGGTGCGTCTAATCTGCGTACCTGCCCTCGCTACACACACGTTATGAAGAAGACTTACGAAGAAATACGCGCATTACAGGTAAATGGGTTCTACGCGGACATAGAATTACCGGAACCAACGCGTGATATTACGGACATTGAAGAAAAATACAACGAAATGGACGGGACAGAGCCTGTTTACAGCGATGACCCACGCCACACACTGCTAGAAATGCACGTAGATATCATACTGCCCGAGCCATTTGATGATCCTGACGGTTTGGCGCTCCCGTTTGTGATCACAATGGACAAATCTTCGCGTTCTATCCTAGCAATCCGCCGAAATTGGTACGAAGAGGACAAAAAGAAACGAAAACGTAGCCATTTTGTACATTACCCATACTTGCCGGGGATGGGATTTTATGGGACAGGCTTAATTCACACTATAGGTGGGTTAGCAAAGTCCGCTACGTCCATTATGCGGCAGCTTATCGACGCTGGGACGCTATCTAACTTACCAGCGGGTCTAAAATCGCGTGGTATGCGAATAAAAGGGGACAATACACCCCTGATGCCCGGAGAATTTAGGGATGTTGACGTTCCGGGTGGAGCGATAAAGGATTCTATTACCTTTCTACCATACAAAGAGCCGTCACAGGTGCTGTATACCCTCCTAAACAACGTAGTTGAGGAAGGACGGCGCATTGGCTCTGTAGGGGACATGCAGGTAGGGGATATGAACGCACAGGCTCCTGTGGGCACTACACTGGCGCTTATGGAACGGTCTATGAAGGTTATGTCGGGCGTACAAGCGCGCCTACATGCGGCTATGAAGGAAGAATTACGTATTCTGGCCCGTATTGTGCATGACTATATGCCCTCTGAGTACGCATACGAGATGGATGAGCCCGCGGATCGTGCAGCAGACTTTGACGGACGTGTAGATGTAGTACCCGTGTCTGACCCTAACGCCGCTACTATGGCGCAGCGTATAATGCAGTACCAAGCAGCCTTACAAATGTCGCAACAAGCACCACAGTTGTATGATCTAGGTAAGCTACACCGCCAAATGCTTGAGGTTCTGGGTATTCCAGACGCAGAAGATATTATTAAACTACCCGACGATATCAAGCCTGCCGATCCTGTATCCGAGAATATGTCGATAATGAAGCAAGAGCCTGTAAAAGCGTTCTCATATCAGGACCACGAAGCACATATTATGACTCACATGGCGGCGCTACAAGACCCTAAGATACAGCAGATTGTGGGTCAGTCGCCGTTCGCAGGGGCTATATCAGCGGCTATGCAGTCCCACATTACAGAGCACGTAGCACTGCAGTACCGCAAAGAGATAGAAGCACAGCTAGGCACAGAGCTACCCAACCAAGATGAGCCACTACCTGAGTCTGTGGAGCTTGAACTGTCTAAGGTGGTCGCACAGGCGGCAGGACAGCTACTCAAGAAGGATCAGGCCGAGGTAGCCGCTGAAGAGAACGCCAAACAACAGGCGGACCCCCTGACGCAGCTACAACAGCGTGAGATGGCTATTAAAGAACAAGAACTGCAGCACAAGATGCAGATGGATCAGGCTAAACTAAAGCTGGACATGGAGAATAAACGGGCGAACATTGGAGTTCAGGAAGACCGTTTAGAGGCTGAGAATATAAAATCAGCAGCAAACATACAGTTAAAAGTAGCTGAACTGCAGGCAGACGAAGACACTACAGCTATTAAATTAGCTATGGAAGCAGCTAAAGAAATTAACGATAGGGACTAATACGTGGAGCAGAGCATATTCCTAACGGTATTGAACCGTATAGAGGAACAACGCAGCGCAATACGTCACCATCTGGCAGGTGGTGGCGCTACAAATGACAGGGAATACTGGAAGTTTGTAGGTGAGTATGAGGCGTTAGGCAACATAGCCGTAGAAATTAAAGAAGTTGAACAACGATATATTGATACATAGAACTTTTAGTTGTATGGAAAAATACGTGGATAATCCACGCTAGGGCGCTGTGAGCCTTTAATCACTGCTAGGAGACTAAAATGTACGCGGCCAACAAAGTAGAAGATAGCGAACTGCAAGCTAAACTTCCCGAACCCAAAGGCTTTAAAGTCTTAATTGCAGTCCCAGAACTAGATGGAAAGACAGAAGGTGGTGTTATTATGCCTGACGCTCTTAAATCTATGGAAGAGACAGCATCTATTATTGGGTTTGTTATAAAAACCGGACCCGAGGCTTACACAGATAAAGAGCGGTTCCCTAGTGGACCTTACTGTGAAGAGGGAGACTTTGTAATCTTCCGTTCTTACTCAGGCACTAGATTTAAGGTGATGGGTAAAGAGTTCCGTATTATCAATGATGACACCGTAGAAGCGGTGGTAGAAGACCCACGGGGGTATAGCAGAGCATGAGTGGCGTAGAGCAAGCCGTAGAAGATACGGGCACCGTAGAAGTCAACATGGATTCGTCCGAAGACATTGTTGTAGAGGTTGAAGACGATACTCCTGAAGAGGACAAAGGCCGACCACGCCGAGCCAAAGGCGAAGAAGCTGATATCCCTGAAGACGATGACCTTGAAAAACATAGTGAGTCCGTACAGAAGCGGATTAAGAAACTAAAGTTTGAGTTTCACGAAGAGCGCAGACGCAAAGAAGAAGCAGAGCGTGAACGTGAAGCAGCTATTCAGTACGCGCAAAATGCTAAGACTGAAGCAGATAGCCTACGTAAAAACTTGTCTGAGGGTGAAGGTGTTCTCATTACACAGGCAAAAGCACGTAATGAGTCCGAGTCTAGTCAAGCGAAAGCAGCTTATAAACAAGCGTATGATTCCGGGGATTCTGATGCTGTGCTAGAAGCACAGTCTAAGATGATTAAACTGCAGGCCGAAGCAGATCGTATAGATAATTGGAAACCTCGTCCCGAAGCAGCCCCTAAACAGGACGATCCTGCTCAAAGACCTCGCGCACCTGAACCCGATAAAAAAGCGCAAGCGTGGGTAGCTAAGAATCCTTGGTTTACTGAAGACAAGACTATGGAACGGTATGCCATGCTTGTGCATCAGGAGTTAGTAGAAGAAGGAGTTGATTCTTCTTCCGATACATACTATAATCGAATTGATGTTGCTATGCGGCAACGTTATCCAGATAGGTTTGACGATGTTGAAGAGGACAGAAAACCGCAACGTCAGGCTGGTTCCGTGGTGGCTCCCAGTGGTAGAAATACTGCTACATCACGCACAACGGTTAAATTGACCTCCTCTGAGGCCGCTATCGCCAAGCGACTTGGAGTACCACTTAAAGACTACGCGGCGCAAAAGTTGAAGGAATTGAATAATGGCTGATCGCAAATCCCGCTCTTTAGACACCCGTGAAACAGGTGAACGCAGAAAACCGTGGAAGCGAGCCTCTATGTTACCCACCCCCGAACCGCGTGACGGCTTGTCGTTTCGTTGGATTCGCACAGCTACCTTGGGTGCAGGTGATATGACCAATGTTTCTCAACGCTTCCGTGAAGGGTATGTTGCTTGTAAAGCAGAGGATTATCCTGAACTGCAGATTATGTCCGATATTGACTCGCGTTTTAAGGACAATATTGAAGTCGGTGGGTTATTGCTCTGTGCAATCCCTACAGAATTGCTAGAAGATCGAGTCCACGGCCAGTTGGAAGCTGCACAACATCAGTCCGACGCCGTAGATAGGAATTTCATGCGGGAATCCGACCCCCGTATGCCCGTTATGACTCCTGAACGATCTACTCGTACCTCATTTGGTAAGTAGCCTTTGGGTGCTTACTGTAAATAAAATCGTAATAGAGGAGAGACTTAAATGGCTCTTACATCTACTCCATACGGTTTGCGCCCTATTAATGCGATTGGTGGCCGTCCCTTCTCGGGATCAACCCGCCAATTACCCATTACCACGGGGTACGCAACCGCTATCGCCAACGGCGACATTGTGCAGGTAGCCGCGAACGGCACCGTCACAAAAGTTACTGAGGTTGGCACAAATGCCGCTGCATTCCCTGCTGGGACTGTCGGTATTTTTCTTGGTTGCTCGTATACTGACAGTGTTCGTGGGTTTACCCAGAACAATCAGTGGCCTGCAAGTCAAGTCGCTGCTGATGCAACTGCTTATATTTGTGATGACCCTAATGCGTTGTTCCAAATCCAAGCGGATGCCGCTGTAGCGCAGACTTTGATGCACAGCAACTGCGCTGTTAATCAGACCGCACCTGACACATCCAATGGCAATTCCAGAATCTCTCTGGATGTAGCTACTGCTGCTGTCACCGCCACAATCGCCTTTAAGATTGTAGATTTTGTAGACGCACCCGGATCAGCCGTAGGTGACGCATTTACCGATGTGATTGTTAAGTTCAATCCTTCGTCTCATGCGTACACTGCTGGCCTTGGCCTGTAAGGAGATAATCAATGGCTATTTCTCGCGCACAGGCGCTAAAAGAGCTTCTTCCGGGCCTTAACGCCCTGTTTGGTTTAGAGTACGGCAAGTACGAAAACGAGCATGAAGCCATCTACGAAACCGAATCTTCGGAGCGTAGTTTTGAAGAGGAAGTAAAACTGTCAGGTTTTGGCGCTGCACCCGTCAAAAACGAAGGTTCTGCTATCTCGTATGATAACGCGCAGGAATCATTCACTGCTCGTTACAACCATGAAACCATCGCTATGGGTTTCTCCATTACTGAAGAAGCAATGGAAGATAATCTGTACGATTCACTGTCTACCCGCTATACCAAAGCACTGGCTCGCGCTATGGCTTATACTAAGCAGGTTAAGGCAGCGGCTCTGTTGAACACAGGCTTCACCACCTTCGACTCTGGTGATGGCGTTACGTTGTTTAATACTGCTCACCCTACTGTTACGGGTGACACAAACAGCAACACTCCTGCTACAGCAGCCGACTTGAATGAAACCTCGCTTGAGCAAGCAGTAATTGATGTTGCGGCCTACGTTGATGAACGTGGTCTCCTTATCGCTGCTCGCCCACGTAAGATTGTCATTCCTGCGGGTCTTATGTTTGTGGCAACACGTCTGCTGGAAACTACACTACGTGTAGGTACAGCCGATAACGATATTAACGCGCTTAACTCAAACGGTTCTATTCCGGGCGGTTATTCGGTTAATCACTATCTGACCGATGCGGATGCGTGGTTTATGACCACTGACATTCCTAATGGTATGAAGCACTTTGAGCGGACTGCTATGAATACCAGCATGGACGGCGACTTCGATACAGGTAACGTGCGCTACAAAGCGCGTGAGCGTTATTCGTTTGGTGTCTCTGACCCACTGGGCATCTACGGTTCTGCTGGAGCCTAAGATAGGCGTTAATGCTGATTTGAGAGGGGTGACTTCGGTTGCCCCTTTCTTTTTGTTTAGACCTGTTGTATTGTGCCGACATCCCTGACAGTCGCAGTGGGCGGCTGACATTTGCCACGACAGGAGATTATCATGGCTAACACAACTTTTTCAGGCCCGATTCGGGCAGGTAACATCCGAAATACAACTGGAACGACTGTAGGCACTAACATCGCCAATGTAGGTTATGTTGTAATGTGCCAAGACACAGTGCAAAGTCTCGCAGGGGGCGCACTTGCGGCGGTAGTAACAGATATCGTAATTCCAGCTAACTCTAAGATCGTAAATGTAATTATTGATCTTGTAGCCGCGGCTAACACTACAACTAATATTAGTGTTGGCGAGGTTGGCGGTAACGCAAATACTATCATTAATGCAGTTGCATCAGGGACTACAGTGGGCGTCAAAGCACTGGGTATTGGCGGTGGTGGAACCCTAGAGTGGGGCAACACAGGTACATCAGACCTCCGTTTAACTGTAACAGCTTCTGCCGCTACTAACGCTGGTTCTGCTCGCATTACAGTAATGTATGCACAAGCGTTTAACACTACAATACAACCTTAAAGGAGTAGCTAAATGGCTGGTCAAGAGGTTAGAGCTTACAACTTTGCAGCAAGCGATACTGCTGCTCTTGTAGGCCCATCACGCGGTAGACTGCAGGGCGTTTTAGTTAACGCCGCTGCGGCTGCGGCTTTTACTATACGTAGTGGTAGTGCTACGGGGGAGATTATACTTCAGCTAACCCTGCCTGTAGGTTGGAATGACGTATATATTCCTAATGACGGTATACTTGCTGATAACGGTTGTTTTGTCTCTGTCTTTACAGGCACTGGCAATGTAATGACCCTGCTCATAGAGTAGATCGTTATGGCTTCAAAGGGTGAGATGCCGAAGCGTAACAAAAAGAATTTCCGCTCCACTAAGTCTGGGGCGGGAATGACAGCTGAAGGTGTTGCTGCGTACAGACGTAAAAACCCCGGTTCTAAGTTAAAAACAGCCGTTACGGGAACTGTTAAAAAAGGCAGCACCGCTGCTAAGAGGCGTAAGTCTTACTGCGCCCGATCTGCTGGACAGATGAAACAATTCCCCAAAGCAGCAAAAGACCCGAATAGCCGTCTACGACAGGCTAGGAAACGCTGGAAGTGTTAGGATAGATTATGCCAAAACGTGATACACAGGCCGCACAAGATCGTCGCAAAAACAAAGAGACTGAGAAACGTCTGTTTGAAGAGTCTCAACGTCTTGAACGTGAGCGTATTAAACGAGAAGAAGAGTTAATCAGGCAACAACAGCAACAGGGTGTCTTTAAAGGCGCTAAGGGCGGTATACTTAAAATGCGTAAGGGTGGTAAACCTGCGGTAAAGCCTAAAAAACCTAAGCATAGCACTATGCTTGAAGGTGAACGGCCTATGCCTATAACTTCTCAGCCCTTTTTTACAGAGCGTTTTGATCCTTCAAAATCAAAGCGGCAGAACAAAACTTCTAAGAAATCTGCACCAACACCAATGCGTGACGGCGGCAAAATAGATGGTTGCGCTATGCGAGGCAAGACTAGGGGGCGATATGTCTAATGAGCAAAATTTCTGAAGCTAATCGTGTTGCAAAAGGCAACGTAAAAAACTTGCGGCAGAGCCGCCTAAATCAAGCTCGGTCAAAACTTGGCATCATCCCTGAACCTACTCCCCCGGTGCCGAGCGCACTGCCAAGACGCCCGAAAAAACCTAAAAAGAAAATGACGGCTTATGATATGTGGAAGGCCCAGCAAGTTGATAAGAAGCGTAGTGGCGGCAAAATAGATGGTTGCGCCATACGCGGTAAAACTAGAGCGTAGGAGAATGTAATGGCTACAGTTGTACCTGACCTACCAGAATTGTTTGAGGAAGCCTTTGAACGGGCTGGCCTGCAGATGCAGTCTGGGTATGACCTACGCACTATTCGTCGTAGTCTTAATATCTTAACCTTAGAGTGGCAGAACAGGGGTCTTAACCTGTTCACTATTGACTCTGGTACGGTTGCTTTGGTCGCAGGTCAGGCTACGCATACTATGCCTGTAGATACGATTGACCTTATTGAGCATCAATTACGTACTGGTACAGGTACAAGTCAGGTAGATACGGCGCTGCAACGTGTTAGTGTATCTACATATGCACAGCAGACTAACAAGAACACTGTGGGACGGCCCACGCAGATATATGTGCAACGGCTACCCACCGAAGTAACGTTTACAGTATGGCCTACACCGGACACTATACAGGCTTACCAACTACTATACTTTCGCCTCAAAGGTATCGACGGCCTTGCGTCAGGTGTGGGGGGAGAGACAAGCAATATACCTCCACGGTTCGTACCTGCTCTTGTATCAGGGTTAGCGTTCCATGTAGCCATGAAGAAACCTGAAGCTGCGGCTAGAGCAGTACCTCTTAGGGAAGAGTATGAGTACCAATTTAAGTTAGCGGCATACGAAGACCAAGAACGCGCATCCTCCGTATTTGTGCCGTTTCAAACTTTTCACGGTGGTATGAGATGAGTTACGCGTCTGGTAAACACGCATACGGTATATGTGATCGGACGGGCGCTCGTTACCATTTAAATGAGCTTGTATGGGAGTTCCAAGATGGACACCGCACTGGTTTTCGTGTTGGTAAAGATGTAGTTGACCCAGATCAACCACAGAATTTCTTGGGGCGTATTCGGGTTGTTGACCCGCAATCTCTCCTTGACCCTAGACCGGACTACGCGCCGGGACGGGGGCTTTGGGGTTGGAACCCTGTAGGTCATGAGCTTGTTCACTTAACCGGACAAGTTGGAACTGTAACTGTAGAGATAGGATAAGATTATGCCAAGTGGACCCGGAACATACGGAAGTAAACGTGGACGCCCACCTGTAGCTAAAATGCGGGGTGGTTCTAAAGTAGGTTTAAAAGAAAGATTAGCCAAAAAAAGAAGCGCAGCGACGGAAAACAAAATAGAAAGTGCGCGAAAAAAAGCTAGAGATGCTTCAAATAAAGCAAGAGGCGATTTTAGTAGTCCTACTTCTGTAAAAAGACGTGCGGCAGAGGCTAAGGCTTTTGCCGCCGAGCGAAAAAGACTAGCTAATAAAAGAAAAAATAAACTTATGAGTGAGGGTGTAGGGTCGGGGGATGACCGTAGAACACAAGCTCAAGAGGTTTATGACAACACAGGTATACGCGATAGTTATGAACAGCCTTCGCATTTGGGGGGTAGGAAACGCAAGATTACAGACCCTAATACTATGCCCAACGGTATGCCCAAAATTAACCCCGGTAGGCGTTATAACTTAGGTGATGTAATAAAAGGATTTAACGCTGGCGGTAAAGTAGCTAAAAAGAAAGCTGGTGGTAAAGTAACAAAGAAGAAGGCTGGCGGTGTCACTTATGCTCGTGGTAGCGGCGCAGCACGACCTCAAAAATTCCGCAAAAACGGGTAAACTAGATGAATTATACTGAGCTTACGCAAGCGATAAAGGACTATACAGAGAACACAGAGGCAACGTTTGTCTCTTTGATCCCTACGTTTGTTCAGCAAGCGGAGCAACGTATATTCCGTACTGTTACTATACCCGAAGTCAGGTCCAACAGTACCGGCACCCTAAATCAAGGTGCTCAATATCTACAGCGACCTGATGATTTTTTAGCTGTTTTTTCTCTAGCAGTTGTTGATCCTGTCACAGCGGTATACACGTATTTGCTAGAGAAAGACGTTAACTTTATGCGGGAAGCATACCCTGTAGCTGCTACTCAAGGTGTGCCTAAGTATTATGGACAGTTTGATGGTGACGCCATAACAGCGGCTACAGACGGACACTTTATCATAGGCCCAACGCCTAATGCTACGTATACCGTAGAGCTACATTATTACTTTGAGCCTAAGTCTATTGTCACTACAAGCACATCTTGGCTTGGTGAAAACGCTGATACTGTACTTCTTTATGGCTCTTTGGTAGAGGCGTACACGTTTATGAAGGGCGATCCTGACGTTATGCAGTCATACAGAGAGCGGTATGAATCTGCGCTACAACAGTTGTCCGTTATTGATGCCGCCAGCAGAGGTGATAGTTACAGGGATGGGAATTTTAGATGAATGATATGCCGTTTCATATGTCTGTGGGTAGCGTTGAGGTTAGGACCACCGACAATCGTGGATTCACACCCGAAGAGGTTGCTGAGAGGTGTACTGACAAACTGTTACATATTTCTGAGCAAGCACCCCCCGTAATCAGAGATCAAGCAGTGGCCTACAAACAGCAGATGACAGGTGTTATAGCCGCTTATATGAAACAGGCTATTCGAAGCGATAGAACTACGGTATATAACGCAATAAAAGATGCTGGTCATAAAAAACTAGCCGAATATATAAGGAAAATGTAA
>TARA_R110002033_G_scaffold17256_1_pt1 | contig 13541 bp, 9 predicted proteins | sample TARA_R110002033 | Tara Oceans TARA_R110002033 (sample SAMEA4397051) | marine metagenome | biome: Polar Biome; feature: [SRF] surface water layer (ENVO:00010504); material: water (ENVO:00002006), including particulate matter (ENVO:01000060) such as... | depth 5 m
TAATTTGTTCTTCAGCTTTAAGAGCATCGGCTCTTGTAAAAAAAGGATCTATATGATTGAATAAACTTGGACGTAAATACGTACCATATTTTTCTACAATGTTTGAAGAGATTTTGTAACCTTTCTTATTTCTATGTCCTGATTTATGTTGAAGAAACCGTTCCTTAGGCGATTTACTCGTCATGCCAACATACAAACATTCTAAAACACCATTAAACTGTGGATTGGCTTTTCTAAACTTCGCATTTTCAGTAAATACACGTTTAGAAAGTTCTATAACGTAAATGGTGTAGAGGGTTTTTGGCATTACTAGTATACTTTAACTCTTACTTTTTTAGTAAAAACTAAATTTACACATTTAATCCTATTCATATGTAACTTCTAAATCAACATTATATTCATAAAGAGAGTAAGATGTATCAGTTTGTGGGTAAGGTAGTAAGTCGATTAATTCAATGTTAAGGTCTAAAATCGATATGGTATCGGGATAGTTTGAAGTACCATTAATATATCCAGCCGTATTTAATGTGAAATTTAAAGTTTCATTATCCTTCTCAACCTGCATAACAACTACAGCATTACCTTGCCAAAAGCAAAGAACGTCTGTTGGACATCTATTATCTTGAACACCTAATAAGGTTATAGTCGTATTTTGGTCTTGATATATAACTATATCATCGATTGTGTTATCATCCAAATTAGTACAACTTGAAAAAAATATAAACATTAATAATATATAACCAAATCTCTTTTTTAAATTCATAGTTGTGATTTTTTAAATGATAACTATTCATTAGATGCCGAAAGGTTGATTTGGTTGCATAAAGATATCACCTTTTCAACAAAAACGCTTTTAAATCTTCATAAGAACTCGCTTTAATTGCTACTTTTTCTTTATCCATTACAGCTTCAATTTGTGGAGGCAAAGGCACTGATTTTTCAATAACTTCTTCAACTACATCTAAGAATTTTGTTGGATGTGCTGTTTCTAAAAATACGACATGTGCATCATTATTTTCTAGGTATTTTTTTGCACCTAAATAACCAACAGCGCCATGTGGATCAGCAATATAATTATAGTCTTTATAGATTTCTAGTAAAGCTTCTTTGGTTGCTTGGTCTGTAAAACTATAAGACGATAAATTGGCTTTTAATGTATCAAAGTCATTATTATGTAATTCTTGGATGCGTATAAAGTTACTTGGGTTACCAACATCCATAGCATTACTAATAGTTTGTACGGATGGTTTTGGGTTGTAAGTTTGAGAAATCATGTAATTTACAACGGTATCATTTGCATTATTAGATGCAATAAAGTGTTTAATAGGTAAACCTAATTTTTGTGCCACCATACCAGCACAGATATTTCCAAAGTTTCCGCTTGGTACAGAAAAGGCGATATCTTTATGCTTAGATTTTAACTGTTTATAAGTAAACATAAAGTAAAACAACTGTGGTAACCAACGCGCAATATTTATTGAATTTGCAGATGTTAGTTGCATTTTACTTGTTAATTCTTTATCCATAAAGGCACGTTTTACCATGTCTTGGCAGTCATCAAAAACGCCATCTACCTCTAAGGCTGTAATATTTTGTCCTAGAGTTGTTAATTGCTTTTCTTGTATGTCGCTCACTTTTCCACTTGGATAAAGTATAACAACATTAACACCTTTTACACCAAGAAAACCATTTGCAACAGCGCCTCCTGTATCTCCAGAAGTTGCTACTAAAACAGTGACATCGTTAGTGTTAGTTTTGTTGAAATAGCCTAAACATCTCGCCATAAAACGCGCGCCAACATCTTTGAAAGCCATGGTTGGTCCATGAAACAACTCAAGTGTAGAAATATTTTCATTAATCTCAACAACAGGAAAATCGAAATTTAAAGTTTCCTCAACAATTGTTTTTAAAACGTCCTCAGGAATTTCTGGTACAATGAACTGCTTAATCGCTTCAAAAGCAATTTCTGTGTTTGATTTATCCTCAATAGTTTCAAAAAATGAAGCCTCTAAAGGTGTAATCGATTCAGGGAAATATAAACCTTTATCTGGTGCAAGTCCTCGGACTACGGCATCTGCGAAGGTTGTATTTGGTGCTTTTCTATTTAGTGAGTAATAATTCATTATAATATTTTTATACCTTGGGTATTAATTTTAGAAACGTAAGTTTCAAATTGTATGTTAGATTTTGAGTATACATTCTGCATGGCTAACTGAACCGCTTTGGCAGTGGCTTCACTTTTACTCAACGCGAAAATTGAAGGGCCAGAACCAGAAATAGCGCAACCTAAAGCTCCAGCTTCTAAAACTGCTGATTTTACGTCATCAAAATGTGGAATGAGTTGTTTTCTGTAAGGCTCTATAACCACATCGTTTAAAGATTCTTTTATTAAATCGTAGTCAGATGTGTGCAAAGCATGAACCAGGCTTCCAACATTTGCCCATTGCGTAATGGCATTACTTAATGGAATTTCTTTTGGAAGAATTGCTCTAGATTCCGATGTTTTAATTTCTATTTGTGGATGGATTAATGTCGCAAATAAATCGGAAGGTGTTGGTAATTCTAACACTTTAAGTGGACATGCACTTTTTACTAATGTAAAACCACCAAAAATAGCAGGCGCCAAGTTATCAGCATGCTCGCATTTACTAGCTAAAGCTTCACCTTTCATGGCGAAATTTGTAAGTTCAGTTTTGTTTAATGGATTGCCTAATAAGGCGTTCATTCCAAAAACACTTCCTGCTGCACTTGCTGAACTACTACCAATACCACTGCCTGGTTTAATTTTTTTGTAAATTTCAATTTCGAATCCACAGTCTGGTTGTAAAGCATTGTACATGGCTAATGCCGAAACACCAGCAACGTTTTTTTCTGCTTCAAAAGGAAGGTCGTAACCTTCAATCTTTGTAATTTTAATGCCTTTTGCTTCTGTTTTTCTTATCACCATTTCATCTCCAATGGTATCTAAACAAAAACCAAGGACATCAAATCCACAAGCGACGTTAGCAACTGTTGCAGGCGAAAATATTTTGATTTCGTTTTTCATGCTTAATTATTAGCGATTCTTATAATGTCTGCAAATAAACCAGAAGCCGTAACATCTGCACCAGCACCAGCACCTTTAATAATCATAGGTTGTTCTGGATAACGTTGTGTGTAAAACATAACGATATTATCTTTTCCTTTTAGGTTATAAAATGGATGACCTTCTGGTATTTCTTTTAATCCTACTTTAGCTTTTCCGTCGTTAAACTCGGCAACAAATTTTAGTTGACAATTTTTATCTTCAGCAGATTTAAATAAGCTTTGGTAATAAGCTTCGTCAGTTTTTAAGGTTTCAAAGAAATCATCCACAGATGCTGCTTTCATGGCTGCATCAGTTAAGAAATTATCACTTTCTAAATCGGCAAGCTCAATAGCGTGTCCACTTTCTCTAGCTAAAATTAAGACCTTACGCGCTACATCAATTCCACTTAAATCAATTCTTGGGTCAGGTTCTGTGTAACCTTCTTCTTGTGCTTGTTTTACCACATCATAAAATGTAGTTTCAGCATTAAAGTTATTGAATATAAAGTTTAAGCTACCAGATAAAACAGCTTGTATGGTATTGATTTTATCTCCAGAAGTTATTAAATGACTTAATGTGTCAATAACTGGTAAGCCAGCACCTACATTGGTTTCAAATAAGAATGAAGCATTGTATTTACGCGATAAAGCTTTTAACTCATTATAGTATTCAATATTTCCAGAACATGCAATTTTGTTGCATGCTACAACAGAAATGCTTTGTTTTAAATATTCTCCGTAAATATTAGAAACCGCTTCGTTTGCAGTAATATCTACAAAAACAGAGTTTCTTAAATTTAAGGATTTTGCATGCTGAAAGAAACCATCTAAACTTGCTGTTTCGCCAGCTTCTAATTGTTCTTTCCAGTTTTTAAGATTAATACCTTCATCATTTACAACCATTTTTCTAGAGTTTGATAAACCTGCAACTCTTAGATTGATTTTAAAGTTTTCTTTAACGTATGCTTTTTGTTGTTTTATTTGTTCTATAAGTCGTTCGCCAACATTACCAACACCAGTAATGAACAAATTAATTTGTTTAGTTTTTATTTCAAAAAACTGCTCGTGTAAACTATTCAAAGCCTTTTTTACGTCATTTTTATGAATAATAGCAGAAATATTACGCTCAGATGCACCTTGTGCAATCGCTCTAATATTGACGTTGTTTTTTCCAAGTGTACTAAACATTTTTCCGCTAATACCTTGATGACTTTTCATTTTATCACCAATAACAGCAATAATGGATAGATCCGTTTCAACGACTATTGGGTCAATTTTTTGAAGCGTAATTTCGTATTCAAAAACAGTATCAATAACTTCTTTTGCGCGTTGCGCATCATTAGTAGAAATTCCGAAACAAATAGAATGTTCAGAAGACGATTGTGTTATTAATATAATATTGATTTTTTCTTGAGCAAGCGTTTCAAATAAACGTTTACTAAAACCAGGTACTCCAACCATTCCGTTACCTTGTAACGTTAGTAACGCAATGTTCTCAATATTACTAATTCCTTTTACAGGAGAATTATCATTGTTAGACGTATTTTTAGTAATAGTTGTACCAATTGCTTCAGGATCCATTGTGTTTTTAATTACAATAGGAATTTGCTTTTTAAGCACAGGCATTACGGTTGGTGGATATAATACTTTTGCACCAAAATGCGATAATTCTACCGCTTCTTGGTAAGATAACTCAACAATAGGAGAGGCTTGTTTTACCAGTTTTGGGTTTGTAGTGTACATACCACTAACGTCTGTCCAAATTTGTAATTCGTCAGCATCCATAGCCGCAGCAATAATAGCTGCTGTATAATCAGAACCACCACGACCTAATGTTGTAATTTCTCCATGTGCTGACTTTGAAACAAAACCAGGAAATAAAACAATGGCATTAGAATTTGAACTAAAAAACTCTTGAATATTAGTATTTGTAATTTCAAAATTTACAATAGCATTGTTAAAGTTAGAATCTGTAACAATAACCTCTTGTGAGTTTTTTAAAGCAGCATCTATCTGTCTCGCTTTTAGAGTATGGTAAATAATAGTTGAAGATAATGCTTCACCAAAACTTAATAGTTTATCTTTTGTTTGAGGTGATAATTCGTTAATAAGATAAATACCATTTAAAAGACTTTTAAGCTCATTTAATTTTTCTGAAATTAATTCGCGTAAATTATCCTGATGTTTTTGTAATTCACTGTCATTTTCTGAGTTTTCAAATAACCCTTCAATAACTTTATTGTGTATAGACCAAATAACATCGTATTTCTGTTTATAATCTTCGTTTTTATCACAAGCTAAATTAGCTGCTTCTAATAATTTATCCGTAATACCGCCAACGGCAGATACTACAACAGCAATATTTGTATTTTTAGATTGTTGATCTATTATATTTATAACTTTATTTATGTTTTCGGCTGAACCTACTGATGTTCCACCAAATTTAAGAACTTTCATATTTTATAGAATTTAAGAGAATAAGATGTCTGTATAGACAAAAAGGGACGGAAAGCATATTATAAATTACCCCAAAGGGTAATAATAGTTGAAATGAAAAACATAGAAATAGACATACGGAATGTATGTGCGATTGTATTTTCTGTTGTGTTTATTTTTTTCGTCATTACACGTCAAAAGTATTATTTTTACAACAATAATAAAACTAATTTTTCCTTTTTAGGGAATTGGTAAAAAAGTGCTAGTCTTTGCATTTAAATTGAATTATTGCTAGCGTTTTATAATAAGTATTAAACTATTCACATGAAACAAATACAATTATAAATTAAATTCTTAAAATGAAATTATTAATAATGTTACAGGTGATCACTTTAAAATAATAATTAGTACAGATGAAATTATTTTCAAAAGAACAAATTTATGAAGGCGATAAATTAACAACAGAGCGTCAAAAAATAACATCAACGGATTTAATGGAGCGTGCCGGAATTCAGATATTTAATTGGATTCACACGCGTATGCAAGGCGCGCAAGTACCAATACATGTGTTTTGTGGAATTGGCAATAATGGAGGAGATGGTTTAGTATTAGCTAGACATTTGGTGACACATGGTTATAATGTAGTAACATATATTGTGAACTGTAGCGATAAACGTACTAAAGATTTTTTGTTCAATTATGATCGCATAAAAAACGTAACTAAGGATTGGCCAAAAATGCTAAGTTGCAAAAATGATTTCTCAGAAATAGTTATAAAAGAAGAGGATATTATTGTAGATGCCGTTTTTGGTATTGGGTTAAACCGTCCACCAAATGATTGGGTTAAAGCTTTGTTTGCGCAATTTAAGACTTCTAAAGCCTTTACATTATCTATCGATATTCCTTCTGGTTTATATACAGATAAAGTTATTGAAGATGAGAATAATGTAGTTAATGCTAATTATACTTTAAGCTTCCAATCACCTAAATTAGTATTCTTTTTACCAGAAACAGCTAAATATACCGTACAATGGGAAGTGTTAGATATTGGAATAGATCGCGATTATCTAATACAGACAGAAACAGATATAGAACTTATTTCAAAACATGAAGTGTTACCATTATATAAGCCAAGATCAAAATTTTCTAATAAAGGCGATTTTGGACATGTGATGATTTTAGGTGGAAGTTATGGTAAAATAGGAGCGGTTAATTTAGCTAGTAGAGCAGCATTAGGTGCTGGCGCAGGTTTGGTTACAGCATATACTCCTAAATGTGGTTATCATAGTTTACAATCTGCAGTACCAGAAGTTATGCTTATAACAGATAGTGACGAAACCCATATAACTAATATATCTTATGATATTGAACCAACAGTTATTGGTGTTGGAGTAGGATTAGGTACTTCTGCTAGAACGGCTAAAACGTTTGAAGCATTTCTAAAAACAAACAAAACACCTTTGGTTATTGATGCAGATGGATTAAATCTATTATCCAAAAAGAAGGCTTTATTAAAGTTGTTGCCCGAACAAACTATTATTACGCCACATCCTAAAGAGCTAGAACGCTTAATTGGAAAATGGTCTGATGATTTTGAAAAGCTAAAGAAAGTAAAGGCATTTTCTAAAAAGTATAATGTAATAGTCTTAATAAAAGGGGCTAATTCTATAACTGTATATCAAGATAAGCTTTATATTAATACCACAGGAAATCCAGGAATGGCGACTGCGGGTTCTGGTGATGTCTTAACGGGAATTATTTCTAGTTTAGTAGCGCAAGGTTATGAACATTTGTCTGCAACAATTTTTGCAGTTTATTTACATGGGAAATCCGCAGATATAGAATTAGAAGATTATGGTTATCAGAGTTTAATTGCTAGTCATATTATAGAAGGTATTGGGAAAGCTTACATAGATTTATTTAAACAACCAGAGCAACCAAATGAGGTAGAACAGCAAGAAGAAACACCGCAATAGAGATTGAAAAAATAAAGTAAATAAAGCCTGTCTAAATTATTTTAGACAGGCTTTTTATTATAACTGAATAGTGTTAAAACTTACAACAATTCGTTTAGTAATTTTACTAATGCAGGATTAGATGGTCTAGGAGCATCCGCACTTACAATATTTCCATTTGGATCAATAAGAATAAATCTAGGAATAGAATTTACTTTATAGCTTTTCATAAATTCAGAAGAAAAAGCCTTATCGGCCATAAGTTGAATACCTCCTAATTCTTTATCTACAATCATTTTTTTCCAACCTTGGTATGCAGCAGCAGCGTCATTTTTATAGCCACGACCATTATCTACTGATATACTTACAAATTCAATGTTTTTATTATGAAATTGTTCTTCAACTTTTTTAAGTGAAGGAATCTCTTTAATACAAGGACCACACCAGGTTGCCCAAACATCTATATATACAAATTTCCCTCTTAAATCAGAAAGTGAAGTGTTTCCACCAGCATTATTTTCATAGTCTTTAAAGTCAGGAGAAGGCGAACCTTTTGGCATTGCATCTCGTGTTGAAAGCTTTGCTGACATAAATTTTGTAACCTGACCTAATGTGCCATTAATATTTTTATCCATCATAGCAATATGTGTAGAATCAACATCTGAAAATTTTGTTTTTAAACCTTCATAATCAGTTTTGTATTGCTTAGTAGCATTTTCAAAATCTTCTTTAGTTCCGTTTGCAATAAGATCTTCAGTGAAATGCTTTTTTGATAATAGAAATGATTTTAATGAAAAGTTGTTAATATCTGATGCATCACCTTTAAATTCCATAGAATCAACAAAAGAATTATAGTCGGTTTCAAAAGAAGTAACATTGTCGTTTTTTAAATAAATAGGACCAAATTCTTTACCATGCTGAAAATTATAATCACCAGCAATAACTTTTAAGGTATCCTTAAATGTACCGTCGTCATTTAAAGTGATTGTTTTTTCATAATTTCTACCTTGAAAAATTCTAAGTGTTTTACTTTCATCTGGATTTGCAATTTTCCCAGAAAGTGTAACATAATCTTTAGGTTCACCTTTGCATGCAACTATTGTAACTGCTAAACAAAGTAATAATATTTTCTTCATAATATGTATTTTTTTCGAATGCAAAAATAAACATTAAAAGCCAATAACAAAGACGCAATGAATTATTAACAAATCCTTGTAAAGTGCAAAATTATTCTCAATTTTGAATACTAAATAATATAACTAATGGATAACTATCATATCATCTCTTCAGACGCTTTAGATATTGTAACGATTTACAATATTTTTTATGAAAACAAAAAATTAAAACTGTCTGAAGAATCAATAAATAGTATTAAAAAATGTAAAGCATATTTAGATGGTAAATTGGCTAATAATAAAAAACCAATGTATGGTATTAATACAGGTTTTGGCTCTTTGTATAATGTGAAAATTTCTGATTCAGATTTAAGTCAACTGCAAGAAAATTTAGTAATGTCTCATGCTTGTGGAACAGGAGAGCGTGTACCAGAATCTATTGTTAAAGTGATGCTGCTTTTAAAGATTCAGTCATTAAGTTATGGCCATAGTGGTGTACAATTAGCCACTGTAGAAAGATTAATAGAATTTTTTAATAACGATATATTTCCATTTGTATTTACGCAAGGGTCATTAGGTGCTTCGGGTGATTTAGCACCATTAGCACATTTAGCTTTACCTTTATTAGGAAAAGGTAAAGTGGTACATAACAATAAAGAATACGAAGCAGCAACACTTTTAGAAGAATTTAATTGGCAACCAATTACACTAGAAGCTAAGGAAGGTTTGGCTTTATTAAATGGTACACAATTTATGAGTTCTTATGGTGTTTATTTATTACTAATGTCTCATAAAACATCTTACTTAGCGGATATAATAGCTAGTATTTCTTTAGATGCTTTTGACGGTCGTTTAGATCCTTTTCATGATTTAGTACATGCTGTAAGGCCACATCCTGGTCAAAGAAAAGTAGCTAGACGTTTTAATGAGTTCTTAAAAGGGAGTGAACTTATTGAGCGCGAAAAAGAACATGTACAAGATCCCTACTCTTTCCGTTGTATTCCGCAAGTTCATGGTGCCACAAAAGACACCTTAGATTTTGTTGAAAAAGTAATTTTAACGGAAATTAATTCGGTAACCGATAATCCTAATATTTTTCATGAAGAAGATTTAATTATTTCTGGTGGAAATTTTCATGGTCAGCCTTTAGCATTAGCACTAGATTATTTAAAAATAGCAATGGCGGAAGTTGGAAATATTTCTGAGCGAAGAGTTTTTCAATTAGTGTCTGGCTTAAGAGGTTTACCAGCATTTTTAGTTGATAACCCGGGATTAAATTCTGGTTTTATGATTCCTCAATACACAGCTGCAAGTATTGTTAGTGCAAATAAGCAATTGGCAACGCCTGCTAGTGTAGATAGTATTGTTTCGAGTAATGGACAAGAAGATCATGTAAGTATGGGAGCAAATGCAGCTACACAAGCTTATACTTTGGTGAAAAATGTAGAACGAGTTATTGCTATTGAATTAATGAATGCATCTCAAGCAATAGAATTTAGAAGACCATTGAAAACCTCTCCATTATTGGAGTCATTTTTAGAACAGTACAGAAAAGTAGTACCATTTATAAAAGTAGATGAAGTTTTGCATGATGATATACAAGCTTCAATTCAATTTTTACAAGATGTTGATATTGAAATAGAAGAGTTGTTTTTAAATCATTATGATCTAAAATAGATTAATTAGGGCTATTGCTAACTAATTCATCGGTCCATAATAAAGCTTCCTTCATATCTGAGAAGATTTTATAAGGCTTTTTAAAAAATAGTCGCTCTATTTTTGCATTTCCTAATGCTTTATGATTGCTAGAAACAATGGCAAGACCTAGTAAGTTTTTTACTTTAAAAGTTTCGTAATAAACTTTTGGGTCAAGTGAATAAGAATTAATTCTATTAGAGATATAAACAAATTTGCTATCGCTAAAAAATTTCTCTGCGACTTCTATTAAAATATTATTATCATCAGAAGTGAGGTGTATTCCTTCATTAACGGTTGTAATAATGTGGTTGTCATATATTTCCATTTGACAGATGTCAAAAGTAAGCAGTTCTCTCATACTAAATCTTTGGTTGGGCATTGTAAAATAAAAAAAAACTCCTTCATAACGAAGGAGTTTTTTTAATTTAGAATGACTTTTTTTAAGATTCAGTCTTCTTTTCCGAAGATTTTATCTTAATACTTAATTCATCATTTTTTTCATCTAAATCCATGGTAATGGTATCACCTTCATGGATTTTTGAATTAATGATTTCCTCAGCTAAGGCATCTTCAACGTATTTTTGAATAGCCCTATTTAAAGGTCTTGCTCCATATTGTTTATCGAAGCCTTTTTCAGCAATATAATCTTTTGCTTTGTCTGTAAGTTTAAGGGAATATCCTAAATCTTTAATTCTTTCGATAAGTTTAACTAATTCAATATCAATAATCTTGTTAATGTCTTCTTTTTCTAGAGCATTAAAGACAATTACGTCATCTATTCTATTAAGGAATTCTGGAGCAAATGCTTTCTTTAAGGCATTTTCTATTACTGCTTTAGCATGATCTGATTCTTGAGCAACTGCTGCTGAAGTACCAAAACCAACACCTGTTCCAAAGTCTTTAAGTTTTCTAGCTCCAATATTAGATGTCATAATAATGATAGTATTTCTAAAATCAATCTTACGACCTAAGCTGTCAGTTAGATAACCATCATCCAAAACTTGTAATAGCATGTTAAACACATCTGGATGCGCTTTTTCAATTTCATCTAATAAAACTACAGCATAAGGTTTACGTCTTATTTTTTCAGTTAATTGTCCACCTTCTTCATATCCTACGTATCCTGGAGGCGCACCAATTAAACGAGAAATCGCGAATTTCTCCATGTATTCACTCATGTCTATACGCACAAGAGAATCATCGCTTTCAAACAACTCACGAGCTAAAACTTTTGCTAACTGTGTTTTACCAACACCAGTTTGACCTAAAAAGATAAATGAACCAATTGGTTTATTAGGGTCTTTTAGTCCGGCTCGGTTTCTCTGAATAGCTTTTACAACCTTTGCAACGGCTTGATCTTGTCCAATTACTTTACCTTTAATTAGATCTGGTAATTGTGAAAGCTTTGTGATTTCTGTCTGTGCAATTTTGTTTACAGGAATTCCTGTCATCATAGAAACCACATCTGCAACATTATCTTCAGTTACAATTTCTTTATGTTGTTTTGTTTCTTCTTCCCATTTTTCTTGGGCAGTTGCTAATTCTTTTTCAAGTCGCTTTTCATCATCTCTAAGTTTTGCAGCTTCTTCGTATTTCTGCTTTTTAACAACACTATTCTTAGTTTCTTTAACTTCTTCAAGTTTCTTTTCTAATTCTAGAATTTGTTTTGGTACATCAATATTTGTAATATGAACACGAGAACCAGCTTCATCTAAAGCATCAATAGCTTTGTCTGGAAGGAAACGCTCTGTCATATAACGATTTGTTAACTTTACACATGCTTCAATTGCTTCATCAGTGTAATTCACATTATGGTGTTCTTCATACTTACCTTTTATATTATTAAGGATTTCAATTGTTTCTTCAACTGTAGTTGGTTCTACAATTACTTTCTGAAAACGACGTTCTAAAGCACCATCTTTTTCAATATATTGTCTGTACTCATCTAGAGTAGTAGCACCAATACATTGTATTTCGCCTCTTGCTAATGCTGGTTTAAACATGTTAGAAGCATCTAAACTTCCGGTTGCACCACCTGCACCAACAATGGTATGAATTTCATCTATAAAAAGAATAATATCATCATTCTTTTCAAGTTCATTCATAACAGCTTTCATACGTTCTTCAAACTGTCCTCTATACTTAGTTCCAGCAACTAAACTTGCCAAATCTAAAGTTACAACACGCTTATTAAATAAGGTACGTGATACTTTACGTTTAACGATTCTAAGCGCGAGTCCTTCTGCAATTGCAGATTTACCAACACCAGGTTCACCTATTAATAAAGGGTTGTTTTTCTTTCTTCGACTTAAAATCTGAGATACACGTTGTATTTCTTTTTCTCGACCTACAACTGGATCTAATTTGCCTTCTTCTGCAAGTACAGTTAAGTCTCTTCCAAAATTATCTAATACAGGAGTTTTTGATTTCTTGTTTGCTTTGCTTGCTTGTCCACCAAATGGATTTTGCTTAGCATCCTCTTCTTCATTCATATCATCATCAGAAAACGACTCTGCTTTTGGAGTTTCTAAATAATCATCTTCGCTAGTTGCCATAGATTTAAATTCTTCTTTTACGTTATCATAATCTACTTTAAGCTTGTTTAAAAGCTTAGTTGTTGGATCATTTTCATTTCTTAAAATACACAATAATAAATGTGCTGTATTAATTGAGGTGCTTTGAAACAATTTAGCTTCTAAAAACGTTGTTTTTAATGCACGCTCTGCTTGCCTTGTTAAATGCAAGTTCTTTTTTTCGTTAGATGTTGTAACGATATTTGGGTTAGCAGGACTTAATATCTCTACTTTACGCCTTAAGTGATTAAGATCAACTTCTAATGCGCCTAAAATATCTATTGCTTTACCGTTGCCATCTCTTAATAAGCCAAGCATTAAATGCTCAGTGCCAATAAAATCGTGACCTAAACGTAGCGCTTCTTCTTTGCTGTAAGCAATAACATCTTTAACTCTTGGGGAAAAATTATCATCCATACTATATTCCTTTCTGCTTTAAAAATAATAAAAACATATTAGGTATAAGGCAAAAACCATACCTTAAATTATATGTTTATTTTCTGTAGTAAACGAAGAGAGTAAAAAAGCATTTTAAATCAAAGGAAAATAGGAGATACTTATTAACGAAAAAGATATTAAATATTGTTAATAAAAAATCCTAAAAAGCAAGTCGAATTTATTTAAAAACAGTGGTATTTTGGTTATATTAGCACGTTATGAAAATTCACAAAAAAACTAATTAATTTTATATATGGCAG
>TARA_R110002033_G_scaffold33207_2_pt1 | contig 13533 bp, 10 predicted proteins | sample TARA_R110002033 | Tara Oceans TARA_R110002033 (sample SAMEA4397051) | marine metagenome | biome: Polar Biome; feature: [SRF] surface water layer (ENVO:00010504); material: water (ENVO:00002006), including particulate matter (ENVO:01000060) such as... | depth 5 m
AATATTATTTGTTTTTCTTTGTATTCTGTCTAGGTCAATAACCTTACCAATAGAATTTAAGCGACAAAAAGACAGTTTAACTCAATAATAACGTGACTTTTAGTCAGTTTGTAAGATTAAAAAAAGATTACGACTTAAGCGTATATAAATTACAATATATGGGACTATTTAACAAGTTATTTAACAGTTCATCTTCTTCTAAAAACACTAATGAGTTGCCTTGGATTACGTTATCAACTATGTCTCAATTGGATGAGATTAAGGAGATTTCTAAAACAAAACCACAGTTGATTTTTAAACATTCTACCAGATGTGGTATTAGTAGAATGGTTAAGAAGCAATTTGAAAATGATTATGATTTTTCAGAGAATACATTTGACTTATATTATTTAGATTTGATTAGTTATAGAGATGTTTCCAATCAAATAGCTCAACAATTTCAGGTGATTCATGAATCACCTCAATTATTAGTGATTAAAAATGGAGTAGTGGTAGCGCATCATTCTCATGGTGACATAAATACTGTAGATTTAGCTGCATTTGCGTGACATGTTATTGAGGTTATTTAATTCTGATAATAAAGGAGTTAGCTGTAAATAAATTTTAAAATAATATTATAAAATTTATTGAAACTTATTATATTTATTTTTCATTGATCTTAGATTATGTTTATAGGACATTTTGGTTTGGGTTATGGGGCAAAAAAAATAGATAAGCTTCCATCGCTTGCAATGTTATTTATTGCAGCTCAGTTTTTAGATTTATTATGGCCAATTTTTGTGTTATTAGGTATTGAAACTTTTGAAATAGACCTTGGAAATACGTCATTAACGCCAATTAATTTTACATCATATCCCTTTTCACATAGTTTGTTAATGTCATTGGTTTGGGCAATTCTATTTGGTGTTTTATATTTTATAGTTAAAAAAAATAAGAAGTCTTCTTTATTGTTAGGAAGTTTAGTTTTTAGTCATTGGATTTTAGATTTTTTGACTCACAGACCGGATTTGCCATTGACTCCTTTTACAGATTTAAAAGTAGGTTTGGGTTTATGGAATTCACCAATAATTGAAATTATTTTAGAAACAGGACTCTTTTTAGGTGGTGTTTTTTTATACTACAAAACAGTAGACATTAAACGAAAGATAGCGTTTTGGTCTTTGGTCATTGCGTTTTTAGTGATTCATTTTATGAATGTATTTGGACCGCCACCTCCATCTGTTATGGCAGTAGCTTGGTCTGCAAATTTAATGTGGCTATTTGTATTATGGGCTTGGTGGATTGAAAAGAAATAAAAAATCATTCTTCTTTTTTCATTTTTTGTTAACTTGTGTGTATGAAAAAATCAAGTACAGACGCTCCAAATAGTAAACCATTTAATTATGATAAAGAACTGGCTATCCTGCATGAGGAGCTAGTTCATCTTCAAGAATGGGTAAAAAAACAAGGATTAAAAGTGGTTATCATTTTTGAAGGTAGGGATGCCTCAGGAAAAGGAGGGACTATAAAACGTTTTATGGAGCCTTTAAACCCTCGGGTATGTAAGGTAGTTGCCTTAGGGGTACCAACCGAAAGAGAAAAAACACAATGGTATTTTCAGCGCTTTGTACCTTATTTGCCTGCTGCTGGCGAAATGGTCCTTTTTGACAGAAGTTGGTATAATAGAGCAGGGGTAGAAAAGGTGATGGGATTCTGTACTGATGAAGAATACAATGAATTTTTAAGATCTTGCCCAGAGTTTGAGCGGATGCTGGTTAGATCTGGAACAATCCTTTTAAAATACTGGTTTTCAGTAAGTGATGAAGAGCAAGAGAAGCGTTTTAAAAATCGAATAAGTAATCCATTAAAGCGTTGGAAATTTAGCCCTATGGATTTAGAATCGCGCTCTAGATGGTTAGAGTATTCAAAAGCTAAAGACAACATGTTTGCACATACCGATACGAAGCAGGTGCCTTGGTTTGTCGTGAATGCAGACAATAAGAAAAAAGCACGCTTAAACTGCATAAGTCATGTTTTAAGTCAGATTCCTCATGAAAAAATGGATTTAAAACCTGTTGAACTTCCAGACCTACCAGATTATAAAGCTTACGTGCGTCCACCTATGAATTACCAGACGTTTGTGCCTGAGAAATATTAGATTTTATTTTTATAATCTTGATATACTATGATCTCTTTATTAATATTAACCATGATATCTATTGACACACAAGGTTCTTATTTTTTTGCTAGGTTCTCATTCTATAAGAAGTTATAATTTTTTTGAGCTTGTGTTTTAAATCTTCACCAGTATCATAAACCATTTGTTCGTTTGATGGAAAGGGGATACGTCTGTTATTAAGCAACCCGAGGTCTTCTTTGGTTAAGGCATTTTTATTTCCTCTGTAGGCAGCATATATGTTTTGAAAAACAAACTCACTATCAATCGTAAACGTGTCTACAACTTGATTTGATTTTAAATCAATATAAACCACATTACCAATAACCTGAGTTGATTTTACTTGGGTAAATTCAGAAAATCGAGCTTTGACAGTGACTATTTTATCTAATTTAATATCATTACCTAAACTATCTTTTACTACATTCCCTTTTCTATCTAATTTGTATTCCCAGCCATCTACAATCTCTCGTTCACGTTGTATTTCTTTTTCTTTAATTTGTTCAGGAGAAATATTAATACGTTTTAATTGAAGTTCCATTGCATAATCATAACTAATATTAGGATCTTTAGCAGCATGGTAGACCGTCCAGAATTGGTTTAAACCATAGGTATCAAAGTTTAATAAATCTGCTTCCAATCTATTAGGGATTATTTGATTGGTATGATTTTCTATACTAACAATCACATAATTGGTACCTCTTGCATGGGCTTCTTCCATAAATTCCCTTGTTTTTTCAAAATTAGGATTTATAGATTCTATATAATTGTAAATATCGTAAGCGTCTCTTATGTTGGCTTTGGAATCAGAATCTAAAAGCTTAAGACCCTTTTCATACAAATAATCAGAGGCCTTATCCCTAGAACTAAGAATTTCATTTGTATAATCGTTAAATTTAAAATTAACTGTTTTTCCATTTAATTGAAGTGGCATAAATGGTTTAATAGCCTCCTGTCTCGACTTTAAATCTTGATAGGTTTCATAAATTTTCTGATAGTACTCAGGATTATTGTCTTTTTTAAGGAAAGAAATACTGTTTAAATCTCTCTCAACAGCTTTTACATAAGCATCTTTGAGCATTACTATATAGTCTTGCTTACTTTTTTTGCTTTTATTGGTATCAAGTTTATCCAAAGCATCAGAAATAGCTTTGTCATAATTACCGGTATTAATAGACTTTTCAACTTGTTTTCTACTACTACAAGATATTAACAGGGTAATAAACGTTGTGATAAGTAAAATTTTCTTCATGTTCTATAAGATTTTGAATAATTGGAATATCCGTCCAATAGTGGTGCCAAAATACTAATAAAACAGATGAAAAGCTAATAAATACGATTAAATGTAATATATTTTAATTTTTTATATGAAATTTCTTATTTTTTCTTGTAAATAGGTAATAATTTAGTTGATACTTCACCAAAACCTATTCTGGTACCATCTTTTTCACAATGCCCACGCATGATAACGGTGTCATTATCGTTGATAAATTTACGTTCAGAACCATCTTTCATGATAATAGGTTTTTCACCTCTCCAGGTTAGTTCAAGCATAGAACCATAAGAGTCTGGTGTTGGTCCAGAAATAGTACCACTTCCCATAAGGTCGCCTGAATTTACAGGGCATCCATTAACGGTATGATGTGCCAACTGCTGAGACATATTCCAATACATATACTTAAAGTTAGAATTGGTAACAATGGTTTCTTTTGCTCCTTTGGGACGTATAGCAACTTCTAAATGAATGTCGAAACTTTTCTTTCCCTTATATTTTAAATAATCCAATTGTGGCTTTAAAGGTTTCGGACTTTCAACTCTGTAAGGCTCTAAGGCATCAAGAGTTACTATCCATGGTGAAATAGAGGTCGCAAAGTTTTTAGCTAAAAATGGGCCTAAAGGCACATATTCCCACTTTTGAATATCGCGCGCACTCCAGTCATTCAATAACACTAAACCAAATATATATTCTTCTGCTTCTCCAATAGGAATTGGTTCTCCTAAATCGTTAGCATCTGTCGTAATAAAAGCCATTTCTAATTCAAAATCTACAAGTTTTGAAGGACCGAAAACAGGTTCTTTGGCTCCTTCTGGAAACGTTTGTCCTTGTGGTCTGTGTACTGGAATGCCAGAAGGGATGACAGATGAACTTCTACCATGATAGCCTACTGGAATATGTAACCAGTTTGGCAGCAATGCATTGTCAGGATCTCTAAACATACTACCTACATTTGTTGCATGTTCGATACTTGAATAAAAATCGGTATAATCACCTATCTGAATGGGCAGTTGCATTTCAATTTCATCCAATCTAAATAAGACAATCTCTTTATGTTGCTTGTTATCTTTAAGGGTATTGTTGTCAGAATCAAAAATTTCAGCAATTCTATTTCTTACAGCTCTCCATGTTTTTCTTCCATCGGCTATAAAATCATTCAAAGTGTCTTGAAGAAAAATATCGTCGGTGAGCGGAATGCCATCAAAATAGCCTAATTGATGTAAGGCCCCAAGATCAATAGCGGTATCCCCAATACGTGTTCCAATAGTAATGATATCATCACGCGTTAAAAACACACCAAAGGGTATGTTCTGAATAGGGAAATCAGAATTTTTATCGACGTGTAACCACGATTTTCTATCTGGATTGTTAGCGGATATAGACATAACTTATATGTTTATTATTTTATTGAATAATATTCAAACCTACACATTTTTTTCATTTTAATAGAAAAAAATACTTAAAAAATAGGTTTCTTTCAACCGTTAATAAAATGGTTAAAAACTTGAGAGTAAATATATGTTTTTTGACGTATTTAACTAATCAATTTCCTATTTTTGCCGAATATTTAACTTGATTTTATAATTATATGCAACGCGACGAACAAATTTTTGAATTAATACAGGCAGAAAAAGAACGACAATTACACGGAATTGAACTCATTGCATCTGAGAATTTTGTGAGCAATCAAGTCATGGAGGCGGCTGGCTCTGTGCTAACCAACAAATATGCAGAAGGTTATCCGGGAAAGCGTTATTATGGTGGTTGTGAAGTTGTGGATGAAGTGGAGCAAATTGCTATTGATAGAGCAAAAACCTTGTTTAATGCGGCGTATGTAAATGTGCAACCACATTCTGGTAGTCAAGCTAATACAGCAGTTTACCATGCGTGTTTAACGCCTGGTGATAAAATTTTAGGATTTGATTTATCTCACGGAGGGCATTTAACCCATGGCTCGCCAGTTAACTTTTCAGGAAAACTATATAATCCAGTGTTTTACGGTGTAGAGCAGGAGACAGGGGTTTTAAATTATGATAAAATTCAAGAGATTGCAACGAAAGAGCAACCTAAGTTAATTATAGCCGGAGCTTCGGCGTATTCTCGTGATATCGATTTTAAACGATTTAGAGTGATAGCTGATAGCGTTGGCGCTATTTTGTTAGCTGATATTTCACATCCAGCAGGATTGATTGCTAAAGGTATTTTAAATGATCCATTGCCACATTGTCATATTGTTACAACAACAACTCATAAGACGCTAAGAGGTCCAAGAGGAGGTATGATAATGATGGGACAAGATTTTGATAATCCATTTGGTATTACTTTAAAAAACGGAAGCTTACGTAAAATGTCGTCGTTGTTAGATTCTGCAGTATTTCCAGGAAATCAAGGAGGCCCGTTAGAACATATTATTGCAGCCAAAGCCATTGCATTTGGAGAAGCCTTAACCGATGAGTTTTTACACTATATTTTGCAAGTTAAACAGAATGCTGATTCTATGGCCAAAGCCTTAGTAGGTAAAGGCTATAATATTATTTCGGGTGGGACCGATAATCACATGATGTTGATTGATTTGCGTAATAAAAACATTTCAGGTAAAGATGCTGAGCAAGCTTTAGTCAAAGCTGATATTACGGTGAATAAAAACATGGTACCATTTGATGATAAATCACCGTTTGTGACCTCAGGAATCCGTGTAGGTACAGCGGCCATTACCACCAGAGGTTTAAAAGAAGCAGATATGGCAGGGATTGTTGACTTAATTGATGAAGTGATTACCAATTTTGAAGACGAAGCGGTTTTAGAATCTGTAAAAACTAAAGTGAATGCTATGATGAAGGGAAAACCTTTATTTGTATAGGTTTTAGCTTTATTTAAAATAAAAAAATCCTGCATTATGCAGGATTTTTTGTTTTAAGTCATTAATATTTTATGAAATCAATCAAACGAAATTGTACTACTTGAGCTTCATCAATAAATAAGAAAACGTCATAGCATTCATTTTAGCACTTTGTTCATTCGTTGAACTGCCTGCATGTCCTCCTTCTGTATTTTCATAATAATATGTTTTGTATCCCATATCATTCATTTTAGCTACCATTTTTCTGGCATGTCCAGGATGCACTCTATCATCCCGGGTACATGTGTAAAAGAACACTTCAGGATAGTCCATTCCTTCTTTAAGATTATGATAAGGTGAATATTTTTTGATGTATTCCCATTCTTCAGGAATATCAGGATTTCCATACTCTCCCATCCAACTGGCTCCTGCTAACAGTTTATTATAGCGTTGCATATCTAGCAACGGTACTTGACACACCACCGCATTGTATAAGTCTGGACGTTGCGTGAATGCAACTCCAACTAATAAGCCGCCATTACTTCCACCCATAACGCCTAAATGTTTTGGTGTAGTTATGTTTTTAGCTATCAAGTCTTCAGATACGGCATATAAATCGTCAAATACATTTTGTCGTTTTTCTTTCATTCCATCTTGGTGCCATTTTGGGCCATATTCACCACCACCACGAATATTAGCTAATACAAAAACACCACCTTTTTCTAGCCAGGCTGTGCCAAAAGTTGCAGAGTAAAATGGTTGTTCGGACACTTCAAAGCCACCATAAGCATATACAAGAGTTGGATTTGTTCTGTCATTTTTCATGTCTTTAGCGGCTATCATAAAATAAGGAATCATCGTGCCATCTTTTGATTTTGCTTTGTATTGTTTTACTTCATATTTACTAGCGTCAAAAAACGCAGGTAACGATTGATAAACTTTAAAAGTGTTGTTACTTGCATTAGCAGAATATAAGGTAGATGGCGTAATAAAGTTCATAAAATTAAAATAATACTGGTCTGAAAGATCATTGGTAGCGACAATAGAAATAGTTCCAAAATCCGGTGCTTTTACTTTTTCATTCATCCATTTTCCGTCATTAAATGAATAGATATGCAATTGGCTAATAACATTAGATAAAAGGTTGACTAATAATTTATTCTTGGTCATTGAAACCTGTGAAATACTCGAAAATTCATCGGGTTCAAGAATAACTTGAATTTTTTTATTCCCTTTTAATAATTCAGTAAAATTAAGACTTAAAAGTGTTCCAATTTTATAGGTTTTAGAATTAACTGTCCAATCAGATTTCAATTGAATAATAAATTGATTGTTTAAAATACCTTTTGTACTCGCATCATCGGGAATGTCTAGTTTTATGATTTTATTATTTGTCCAAATGAACTTTAAATCTGTAAAAAAAGATGGTGACCGATCAATCACTATATAGCCTTTTTCACCATCACGCATTACATATCCATTAGTACTTACATCAGAGGGTTCTCCCTTATAAATTAGTTGCGCATCTTTTAATGGAGTCCCACGTTTCCAAAGTTTCACTTGACTTGGATATCCTGAAGTAGTCATGGTGCCTTCTCCAAAATCGGTTGAAACAATCAACGTATTTTCATTTACATAACTTGCATAACCTTTGGACTCTGGCAGATAAAATCCGTCTTCAAGAAATGATTTTGTTTCTGTATCAAACTCTTTAATAACAACAGCATCACCACCTCCTTTAGATAGCCTAATTAAAAAACGACTATAATCAGGATATAACCCGCTACTTCCTTTGTATACCCATTTTATATCGTCCTTTTTCGAAAGTTCATCTATATCAAGAAGCGTTTCCCAAACTGGATTTCCATTCGTGTAGTTTTCTAGAGGAGATCTTCTCCATATTCCTCTTACATGGTCTTTGTCTCTCCAGAAATTGTAAACGTAGGTTCCACGGATAGTTGGATAGGCTATTCTTTCATTAGAATTATAGATAGCTAAACTTTTATCATAAATATCTTGATAGTCCTTTTCTTTACTCAATTTTTCAAAAGTAGCTTTGCTTTGGTTGTTAACAAACTCCAATGCTTTTTTACCATCAACTTCTTCAAGCCATTGGTATTTGTCTTCCTGAGCTTGAAAAATTTGACATATTCCTAATAATGCTATAAATAATAAGGTGTGTTTTTTCATGTTTTAGTTTTTTTTAAACTGTTTCTTGAGTTATTGTAGTTTTTCTAGCTATATACTAAGTTAGTATTTAAAGTTTAAACATTATATACACACTTGTAAGTATTTATAAATAAAAAATTTAGATTATTACGAATGGAATACCATGGTATGAAGTCATCTGTTGTTATGTCCAAAAAATTTGTTTTTAGTATGCATTAAGAGATTGCTTCGTGCCTCGCAATGACGATACCAACCGTCATTACGAGGAATGAGGCACGAATGACGAAGTAATCTCATGAATTAACGAAAATTAAACAGATTGCTTCACTGTGTTCGCAATGACGATAGTTTCTGTCAGATTGAGCACAGTCGAAATCTAAAAAAAACGTACTTCGACTTCGCTCAGTAGAGCTATCAAGAACTATTTAGGTTGCCTGGTTTTTATTCAAAAATTCGTGTCTTAAAAAGTTCTTTTAGTTTGTTAAAATTTTGTCTTGGTTTTTTGCAAATGTAAATCCGTTGATAAAGTTCTTCTTCATTGTCTGCGTATGGATTGTAAATAGTTTTTACCAGTGTGACGTCTTCAAAATAGGCGTTAAAAAAAGTGCCAACCCGATAACTTAAGGCTATAACAACATCGGGCATTTGCCCTTTTGGTGCCCAACTGTAAAAACTTCCGTGATATGAAAATGCCTTTGGAAGCTGGTATGGTGTTCCAAACAAATTTACAGCGCCTGCCTGTCCATAATGTTTGCCCCAAATTAGGCAACCTTGTTTTTCATTATTGGGCAAACTATCGTACACCGATTTTAATGCTTTTGTGGTTGTTGCCCATTTTTCTTGCGTATAATATTCGTCATATTTAACACCATATTCGCCACCTTGTATCTCTTTTTCCTCATGCGGGTATACTTTTTCTAGATACCGATTAAAACTATAAACAGGCATCCCGAAAGGAATAAGGACAGCACCCAAAAGGAGCAAGAATGAAACAGGATATAGTATCCATTTTCTTTTTACCAATACTCGTTGTTCCCAAAAAATGCCTCCGAATGGTAGTAGCGTTAATATAATAGGAAAGAAATAATACGATTTCCCATTGGTGTATAACAATAATAAAAACGATAATGAGATGGCGGTTGACAAAATGCGAACTACACTTTTGTCTTTTGACTTAAAAAGATAAATAAGTGCCGGAACTACCAATAATAAAGAGACTATAGGGTTAATTGCTATTAATAAACCGGTTACATTACTAAGTCGGCTTATGTCATCCAATTGTGTTTCGTAAAGTCTGTGAGTCATTTGTAGTAGAGGAAAATCGTTCCTGAATTGCCAGATGATGTTGGGTACAATGCATAAAACAAACACTATAGTATTTAACCAAAACTTGTGTTTTATCAATGCTATTCGAGTTTTTTTGAAGAGCAGTAATGCGGATAAACCGAATAGAAAAAATACACTATCGTATTTAGTTAAAAAGCCAAGTATGCAAAATAGAGTGAGGTACCACAAGGATTTTTTATCGAGATAGTTTATAAATCGGACGAGTTGATAAAAGCCTAACACCCAAAATAACTGACTAAAAACTACAGGTTGAAAAAGTTGTTGAGAACGCCCGAAACCCGGAGCAATAATAATGGCTAATAACACCAAAAATACCGCTTTGTTTTTTCCGCCTAATTCTATGGTGGTTTTGGCAACATAAATGAGAATTAGCAGAGAAGCGATATGCGAAAAAAGATGATGAACAAAAACTGAATGGGATTGAAATAAATTTTGGATAAACGCAATTAAACCAATTAAAGGTGGAAATTCCATATAGCCAAATGCTTGGTGATTACCTGTTTCTATATGTAATAATTCGTCTCCTTGAAACCCTGAATGACTATCTGCTATGAGATGTAAAATCAGTTTTATAATGCAAAAAAATAAAACTATTAATTTGATTTGTCTATTCATTAATTTGGATTGGTTTTTCAAAATAGCACAAAATGACTTGATATAAAATTATTCTAACATTTAATATCAACTGTTATACGAAGTTAACGTTTTTAGTTAAAATAAGATGTACACACTAGTGAGTACTTTTAAACTAAAAGACAAGTCATTGCGAATTGAATGAAGCAAACTATTTCTGCCGTCTTAAAGATTTGTTTTAGTAATGCATCTTGAGATTCCTTCGCTTTGCTCGCAATGACGATTATTATGAGATTACTGAGCTTTTAATGAACGAGATTGTGCGTTTTTTTTAGAAACTTACTAATCTCAATTACAATTATTCTTGTTTTAATTTCTGTTTTGCTATTTCTAAATTTTTCTGAAATAATTCGAGATTTCTATCCTTAGTTGTAATTGCAATAGCAACGGCATGTTGATAGTTCTTAACGGAAGCTTCTAAATCACCATTTATCATTAATAATTCAGCATAACTATCAAATGTATTTGCAGAATTTGGATAAAGAATTGTATTGGCTCTCAAAATAGATTCCGCTATTTTTGTTTTTTTGTTTGTTTGTAAATAGTCATAACCTAGATTATTAATATCTCCTTCGTTAAACAATTTGGCTTCTTGACATTTTTTCAAACGTACAAGAATTATATCGTCTGTTTTTCCAACTATGTAATGTTCAAGTTGGTTGCTTAAATCCGTAAACAACTGGTTGAACTTTTCATTTCTTTTGGTTCTATAAGCTTCTGCAGCTTTCTGTGCTAAATCAAGTGTTTTATCATAAGTCTCTTCGACGGTTGTTGCCACTTCTGGAATAACTCCAACGCCTTCCCAATTTGTTTTAGTAACTGGATTAATTGCTTTTCCTGTTGGAATAAAAACACTTAAATTAGCATTGATTCTCATACTACGCCCCGGATTAGCACCTCCACCAGTGGTTTGTCCTACTAAGGTTGCTCTTTTTTGAGTTTGCATATTATATGAGAATTCTTCTGCACCAGAGAAAGTTCTTTCACTAGTCATAATAAATAAAGGTACATCGTTCATTTTAAGTCCTCCAACGTTATCTAATGTCCAAAATTCTTCTGTTGTATTTCCTTCTCTCCAATACAGGCTATTCAAAAGTAATTTCTGATTAAAAAAGTAACTGCATAAGTACTGAACCATGTTAGGGCTGCCCCCTCCATTTTTACTTAAGTCGATGATAATTGCATCTGATCTCAACATTAATTTCATATAAGCATCAGCAATGTCTTTTCCAGTTTCCATTCCAGCAAAACCTCTTAAATCTAAATAACCCACATTACCTTCCAGAATTTTAACAGTTTTGAACCCTGCATTTGCTTCTCTTGATCTATCCATTCTAGCAATATGTTGGTCAATCATACTTTCCTGAGATGTTTCTGAAATCATATATGGTTGATTTGACCGAATACGCATATGCTTGTCTTTATTAATTGTTTGTACAGACTTAGTCAGGGCTGCTGCAAAAGTTTCGTTATTTTTAAATTGATCAAAATAGCCATCTTGCATTTGAGTCTTTAAATGTTGTTCAGTTAACTTAGCAACTTCTGGAAACACATAATATTCATTCATCAATTGTGATAGGCTTTGAATTACGTTTTCCTTATAATCATTGGTTAACGAATTGTTTTGTGCTTTAGCTAAACTTACATTAATAAATACAGCTATAAACAGGACGAATATTTGGGAATTAATTTTCATTTTTTTCATTTAGTTTTTGTTTTTATTCTGTTTCTCCTGAATACAAGGCATTGTGTTAAATATAATTAATAGTAATACGTATTTAAAGATTTTCATGATGAAAAATTGCTATTCTAAAATGTTTTAGTTAGGATTATATATTTCAACCGCTTTTTTCATAATATTCATTTGTGTTTGAATAGAGTTCCTTCTTCTGTAATCACTTTTTGTTTTAAAAGCTAGCACAACATCTATTTCGGGATAAATAGTAATATTTTGTCCTAAAACACCTTGGGCTGAATACGCATTTTTAAGTCGGTAATCGTTGGTGTTCTCTACTAACCACCACATGTAACCATACCCTAAATCGAGGCCGTCACTTTTTAAAAGAGGCACACTTTTCTGAGCTTCTTCATACGATGTTCGTTCTGTAATTATTTCATTTACCCAGGTTTCGGGTATAATTTGTTTATCGTTCCATTTACCTTTTCTAAGCATTAGTAAGCCAATTCGAGCCATATCTCTTGTTGAAAACCACATATGATAGGCAGGAAACTTCGAGATTTCGTAATTACCACTTTTTCTTTGAAGCGATTTGTCCCAATCTTGCATTTGCAAAGGAATGGCAAGTTGAAATTCTATCTCGTCGTAAATAGAACGGTTGGTTTCTTGCTCGAATATATATCCTGCTACATTAAAATCCCAATTACTATATAACCAATGAGTTCCAGGGTTTACAGAGCCTCTTTCTGGCGCATATCTGCGAAAATCTCCTCCATTGGAGCCATTTAAATATACACCAGACTTGGCTGAAATGATGTCTTTGATTGTAGCCTTTTTTTCAATTGGAAGAAGTTCAGACACATCGTTAATGTTTAGCTCTTCCAGTGTTTTATTAAGTTTTATAGTGCCATTTTCAACATATTTTCCAAATAGCATAGCAAGGATGCTTTTTCTACATGATGCTATATAACTATTTTCTTCTATATCTCCATATTCCAGAATAATTTGCCCTTTATGCACAATTACTAATCCCGTAATATTAGTACTATCGATTAGATAACGTGTAAAAATGGAACTTTTTGTATCATCCCAACCATTTGTTGAAGAATTTTCAGCTCTTGACCAATTTGTGTCTGGATAAATTTGAGCTTTACTGGTGCAATTAAATAAAAGAGAAATAACTAATAGTATGGTTAATAGTGTTTTGTTGCTCTTCATATTTTTATTTTAAATTGGATAAAATTTTATTTAAAGTTTTGTTAAGTTGAATTAATTCTTCTTCTGTAATGCCAGAAAAGGCTTTTTCTCTGTTTTCTTTTATCACAGGTTCTAGCTTGTTTAATACCTCTTTTCCTTTAAGAGTAATTTCTATTTTAAAACGTCTTCTATCTTTATTATTCATTGACCTTTTAAGAAATTTTTTGTTAACCATTAAA
>TARA_R110002033_G_scaffold9895_5_pt1 | contig 13520 bp, 7 predicted proteins | sample TARA_R110002033 | Tara Oceans TARA_R110002033 (sample SAMEA4397051) | marine metagenome | biome: Polar Biome; feature: [SRF] surface water layer (ENVO:00010504); material: water (ENVO:00002006), including particulate matter (ENVO:01000060) such as... | depth 5 m
ACCAGTCGCCATATTCATCCCCATTATTCCCATAAAATTCTATAGTTACCTTTTGCATTGGCGGTACATTTACCGTGTGTTTTAACGGGGAGTAATCTCCATTTTTATTGATAACCCTAAAGAAATGACCGTGTAAATGCATGGGGTGGTGCATCATAGTAAGATTATTAAAGGTAACCCTTGTTACTTCTTTACTATTTATTTTAATTTTATCAGCTTCAGATAAAGGCACGCCATTCATACTCCAGATGTACCGATTCATATTTCCTGTAAGATTCAACAATATTTCTTTTACAGGAATATTTTTGTCATAGTTAGTTTTCTTTACAGATTTCAAATAGTCATAGTTATACTCCGAAAACAAATCCATTCCCTCCATATTGTCTGCTTTCGTTGTATCTTTTTGCTCATTCATCTGCATGCCTTTCATAGCAACACCATTGTTCATTACCATTCCTTTCATTTTTGAATGATCCATTTTCATCTCATTCATTTTATCAGTTGCCATAGCCTCTTTTGGTTGACTCATATCCATTCCAGACATCTTTGGATCATCCATATTCATACCTTCCATTTTGGAATGATCCATTTTAATATCTTTCATTTGACCTATAGAATCTTTTTGTTTACTCATATCCATTCCAGACATTTTATCCATTTGCATTCCATATTCTTCCATCATCTTAAAGCGTTCGTCTTTTTTGGGCTGAAATTTTAAAGCATGAGCGCCCATTTTCATATCCATTTTTGCCATTTTTTGCATCATCCCAATCTTATCTGGTCTTGGAATAGTCATTGCAGGTAGCACTTTTCCATTGCCAATAAATGCAGATGCAGTTCCCGAACCATCTTGAGCTGTGATTTTAAATTCTATTTTTCCACCTTCTGGAACAGTTATAATAAAATCGTATGTTTCAGCAATCCCGATAAAAGTCTTATTCTTTTTAACAGGTACTACATCAAGACCATCAGCAGAAACCAATAGCGGTTCTTCTCCCCCGAAAGTCATCCAAAACGAAGTGGATGCACCTCCATTAATCATTCTTAATCGCACTTTCTCACCAGCTTTAAATTCTGGATATTCCACGCTTTCTTCACCATTAATTAAAAAAGCAGGATAATATACATCTGCTATATCAGCACCGCCCATCCGCTGCCTCCAAAAGTTTAACTGTGCTCCAAATGCGCCACGTGCAATAACCTGATTTAATGGTGTAGCAGTTCCTTTTTTGATACTATACCATTCATTGCCTCGTTTTAAATTGCGAAGCACATTCATTGGTTTTTCGTTGGTCCAATCTGATAACATCAACACCAATTCCTTATCATATTTTAAGGTTTGTTCTTTTGGCTTAATAACAATTGAACCAAAAACTCCACTTTGTTCTTGCAACATGGTATGTGAATGATACCAATAAGTCCCAGACTGTTTAATAGGAAATTCATATTTAAGTGTATGTCCAGGTTCTACAGGTGGTGTTGTTAGATAGGGAACGCCATCATAGAAATTGGGCAATAACAAACCATGCCAATGCACCGATGTTTCTTCGCTCATTTCATTTTTCACGTAAATCACAGCATATTCCCCCTCTGTAAATTCTAAAGTGGGTCCAGGAATTGTACCATTAACAGTCATCCCTTTAATTTGTTTACCTGCTTTGTTTACTATTTCTTCCTTGATGGTTAAAGTGTATTCGTGGATAGGTAAATTATCAACATTTCCCTCCACCGACTGTCCAAAAACTGAACTCAGCGGAATTAGTAATACGATTATTATATGTTTGATGTTTTTCATGTTTTAATTTTTTTATAGTTATTATTTATTTGTGATTTCTGATTTTATTTCTCCACATTTTATCATAGTTGGTCCAAAATAGGGGTTCACCACTTTATTTTCCTTACTTAACCAGTTTGCTCCTTTATCGTTATTTGCCATTGGACAAAATTGAACGTATATTTTTTCGGTTAAAGGTCTAAATGATTTTGCCATTGCAATCATAACGTTTGAAATGGGCTCAAATGCCATTCGAATCTCTTTAATGTCTTTCAAATGTTCTGCATGCAAAGAGTTCTTTTTAAGCGGAGTATCGTATGACATCCATAACTTATGCGAATCTCCTTTAAATACATTCATGTTAATTTTGCTTAACGTTTTTTCAAAATCGACTAAAGCCTTTTTTGAAGTATTAAAATCGCCTTTTGTTAATGCATCTTTCAGTTTGAAATAACTGGAAAACAAGGGTTTTAAACTTGTTTTCGCTTCTTCATTTATTGCTGTTTTTTTAGTTTGAAGAGAACTTTGTTTTTCTTCTACGGCATTTGATTGAATACTTCCATGATCGTGGCCTGTATTTACTTTACCCCCTTCGATATTCATCATACTCGGTTTACCCGCTAATTGAGCAGCCGCATCTATATTGAAAGTTCCGTTAATCGCGATTTCTTCACCAGCTTCTAATCCTTCTTCGATGATGTAATCACTACCTAATAATGGACCTAGAGTGACTTCTCTTAATTTGAAAGAAATTCCTTTTTCAGATTCATTTTTAATGTATACTATTGATCGCTTACCAGTCCACATTACGGCCGATTTAGGAACACTTAAAGAAGATTTGTTTGCGGTCATTTTCGACTTAATAATTCCAGAAACAAACATTTCTGGTTTTAATTTTAAATTGGAATTATTTACCTCAATTCTTGCTTTAGCAATACGAGTGGAAGGATTAATAAAAGGGTCTATAAAAGAAATTATACCAGAAAATGATTCTCCTGGAAAAGAAGCAATAGTATAGTTCACTTTATCTCCTTTTTTAATCCAACCGATTTCTGTTTCATAAATTTCAAAAAGGACCCAAACCTTAGATAAATCAGCTACTTCATACAAGGTTTGCCCCCTTTGCACATAGTCACCCAACTCTACATTTTTCCTTACAACATAGCCTGAAACATCGGCTGTTATGGCAAATTTATCTTGCGCTTTTCCTGACTGAATAACTTTTTTTATTGTTGTTTCAGAAACCTTCCAATTTTTCAATTTTTGTTTTACGGCTTCAAGCAACTGTGGTTGTATGTCTTTTACGCTGTAAGCTTCTAAAAGTTCCTGTTGTGCACTAGCTAATTCAGGTGAATACACATAAGCAACCACTTGTCCTTTTTTAACATATTCTCCGGTAAATGTGACTAGTATTTTTTCAATTCTTCCTGGAATGTGTGACGATTGACTGTACACTCCTTTTTCATTTACTTCCACCTTTCCATTTAATGCGATTTCTTTTATTCCGTCTGAATTACCTACTTTATAAGTCGATACCCCAGCGATAATCATTGCTGATTCTGACATACTTATCGCATTTGGATCAATATCGCTATTTTCAGATGTTTCAAGCGGAATTAAATCCATGCCGCATATAGGGCAAGCACCAGGTTCGTTCGTTCTAATTTGTGGGTGCATCGAACAGGTCCAAATTTGATCCTTTATCACCGTTTCCTTAGTATTTTTTTCTTCTTCTTTAGAACTTCCACCAAAGAGTAGCGCGCCTAGTATCAAACCTAAAATTAAGGTAGCTCCAAGAGTTATTTTTGTTTTTTTATCAAATATCATAATTAAAATTGTTTTGCGGTTAAATAGTCCAGTTCAGCTAATTTTACATAGAAAGCACTTGTACTTGCAAGCTTTAACTTCTTATATTTTAATAGTTCTTGCTGCATGCGCAGTACTTCTTCAAAGTCTTTATTTGCATTACTGTAATACGAAAACAATAAATTCAAACTTTTTGAAAGTGTAAATACTTGATTACTATATAAATGTAGTAGGTCTTTTTCTTTTTCTAATTCAAAAATTAGTTTATAGTAGGTGCCGTTTAATTTATTCTCCACTGCAGTTTTTTGAAAAGAATAACTTTCTTCCATTAATTTAGCTTCTGATGTTGCTGCAGTATATTTTTTTCTAAAAATGGGCAGACTTAAAGTGACCATAGGCATAATAACATCTTTACCAGAATCTGTAGAATTATTCATTCCTTTATCTACAATAACATAATCCACGCCAACACCTAGTTTTGGTAAACCTTGTTTTCTAGCTACTTCTACAGCCGCATTTGAAGCTTGCTTTTTCAAATCAAGCTCTATCAATAAAGGATTTTGTGAAATGGAATCTTTACGATACTGCAGGGGTAGTTCTACTACTTCAATTTCTTTTAAGACGACAACTTGTTCATTATATTTTCTGTTTAAAATACTATTGAACCATGATGTTAATGCGGGTTCTTTTTTATTTAAAATTTCTAAGTTCGTTTGAGCGTCTTTAATCATTATATCTACTCTTAATATATCTACTAAATTTCCTTTTCCATTTTCGAATTTTGCTGACGCTATTTTTTGATACGACTCTAGTATTTTGATGTTTTCTTGCTCAATTATTTTTAAATTTTGCAGTTCATATAATGGATAATAAACCGCCGCAACTTGAGAAAATAATTGATTTTTAGTATTTAAAAAAGCTTGATATTTACTGTCGGCAAGTAATGCGGCAACATTTTTTTGTGCTTTTAAAGTGCCAAACCAGGGAAACATTTGAGTCAATGAAAACTTCATATTTTGTGGACCAACGCGGGTTTCTACAGGTGAAATAAAATAACCCAATGATAAATTAGGGTCTGGTAAGGAACTCACTTGTGGCAACTTCTGCAAAGAAGCTTCAAATTCCTTATATTTCGCTTTCAGTTCCGGGTTATTGTCAGCCGCTACTCCGTAATAGTCTGTAAGCGTTTGTGCGCTTAAATTACAAACGGCAAACAATAGAGTCATTAATACTATTTTATGCATCTTTTTTGTTTTTATTTTTAATAACTGTTTCTCTCCAATAGGCTTGTAATACAGGCACAATGAACATGGTCATAATTTGAATAGTCATTCCTCCAAAAGTTGGAATAGCCATTGGAATCATAATATCAGATCCTTTTCCTGTAGATGTTAATACGGGTAAAAGGGCTATAATAGCCACTGCTGCTGTCATCACTGCAGGTCTTACTCGTTTTTTACCGGCTTCTATTACAGCTTCTCTTACCGCAGTTACCGTTTGAGGATTTTTTTCCTCAAAAACTTGGTGAATATAGGTTCCCATAATTACCCCATCATCGGTCGCAATTCCAAAGAGTGCGATAAACCCAACCCAAACGGCAACACTTAAGTTAATGGGGTGCATTTGGAATAAGTCACGCATGTTCACATCTGCTATTGCAAAATTCATAAACCAATCTTGACCGTAGAGCCACAGCAAAATAAAACCACCAGCAAAAGCAACAAAGACACCAGAAAAATGAATAGAAGAAGCAATAATCGTTTTGAACTGAAAGTAGAGCAATAGAAAGATAACGACCAGACAGATAGGAATTACTATAGATAATCTTTTCATTGCTCTAATCTGATTTTCATAGCTTCCCGAGAATTTAAAATTCACTCCTTGTGGCACTTTAAGTTCTCCCGAATCAATTTTAGCTTTTATCGCTTTTTGAGCATCGTTTACGACATCTACTTCAGCAAATCCTGAGTTTTTATCAAACAACACAAAGCCAACCAAAAACGTATCTTCACTTTTTATCGCTTGTGGGCCTTTTGTATATTCAAATTTAACCAATTGTCCCAAAGGGATCTGAGCCCCAGTAGGGGTAGCCACTAAAATTTTACTTAAAGCTTCTGGACTGTCTCTTAATTCTCTTGGATAACGTACACGAATAGGATAGCGCTCTCTTCCTTCAACCGTAGAAGATATTTTCATTCCCCCAATAGCTGTTTCGATCGTTTGTTGAATATCTTCAACATTTAATCCAAATCTTGATATTTTTTCTCTATCTATATTTAAATGTAGGTAGGGTTTACCGACGATTCTATCGGCAAAAACGGCTTCCTTTTTAACAGATGGCACTTCTTTAAGAATTGCTTCCAGTTCTAAACCAAATTCTTCGATGGTTTTCAAATCAGGACCAAATACTTTAATACCCATTGGTGCTCTCATTCCTGTTTGGAGCATTACAAGTCGCGTTTCAATAGGCTGTAATTTTGGCGCAGATGTTACTCCAGGAATTTTTGATGCGTTAACAATTTCATCCCAAATATCATCTGGTGAATGTATGTTGTCTCTCCAGTTTCGATAAAAATCACCATTATCATCTTCAATTAAATTTTTGATAGTTATCCCTTGTTTCAAGGCATCATCATGTGAAAGACTATCGCGCGATTTTGTAATGAATCGATCTTTTTTATCCACTTTAAATCGCATTCGATGCCCCTTTTCATTTAGAATGTATTCGGGCTTATAATTAATCATGTTCTCGTACATGGATATTGGAGCAGGGTCTAAAGCACTTTCCACACGACCAAGTTTCCCAACAGCCATATCCACTTCAGGAATATGATTCAATATCATATCGAGTTGACCTATCACTTTTCGGTTCTGTTCTACGCCAGAATGCGGCATCGAGGTTGGCATTAATAAATAGCTACCCTCATTGAGCGAAGGCATAAACTCAGACCCAATACCTGGAAAAGTATGTGAGGGAACAGACCAAACTTTAGAATTTCTAATGTCCCAACCTACTTTTTCAAATCCGTTTGCGATAAAGCCAAAAGTAGAATTGAAACCAATCCATACTACTAGGCCAAATAGTAGTGTAACTAAGGGCAATAACATGAATTTGCCTTTATTTTTTAAACACCACCTTAATACAGGTTCATAAAAGTGAACAATGCATAATAAGGCAGATAATATGATACCTAAAAGAAAGATTACAAAAAGGTAGTTTCCTATAACACTAATTTGTGGGCCCAAAGGCATCCATTCCTCCGTCAGAAAAAAGGAAACTATGAATAGCACCAGCACCAAATTAAAATGCTTCGTGTAGGCTTGAAATTTTTCAGGAATTTTGTAACTGAACAAGTCGTATAATCCCATTAAACATAGGGCTAAGGGGAGAGCCATTTTAAAATAAATACTCAGTAGAATTCCAGCAGCAATGAATACATAACCCCAAAAGCGTTTTACTCTTTTTTTATCATAATCAATACCAAAAATGAGATGAGCTAGAGACGGTAAAACAATTAAGCCCAGAATAAAAGCTCCTAATAAAGCGAATGTTTTGGTAAAAGCCAAAGGTCTAAATAATTTACCTTCTGCCGATTCCATAGCGAATACGGGAATGAAACTAACTATCGTCGTTGCTAATGCTGTAGTAATGGCAGAAGCGACTTCAATTGTAGCGTTATAAATAACGGATAATAGTTTTTGACCTTTCGCTCCTTCGTTTTCTGGCATTTCTAAATGCCTTATAATATTTTCAATAAATATAACCCCAACATCTACCATTACACCTATGGCGATGGCGATACCAGAGAGTGCTACAACATTAGCATCGACTCCTGAATAGCGCATTACAATAAAGGTCATCAATACTCCAACGGGTAATAAACTGGAAATAATTAAGGAGGCTCGAAGGTTAAACAGTAGAATTAAAACCACAATAATACTGATTAGTATCTCATGAGAAAGAGCAGTCTCCAGTGTACCTATCGTTTCGTGAATTAATTGAGTACGGTCATAAAAAGGGACAATTGTCAATTGACTTACCACTCCGTTAGCTAAAGTTTTTTTAGGTAAACCAGGAGCGATTTCGTCAATTTTTGATTTAACTCCATTTAATACTTCTAAAGGATTGGAACCATATCGTGCAATAACCACACCACCTACAGCTTCTGCACCACCTTTATCTAAAGCGCCACGTCGAGTCGCTGGTCCTAAGGTGACAACCCCAATATCTTTTATTCGGATAGGGACATTGTCGTTTACAGCTACAACGGCTAATTCAATATCTTCAATCTTTTTTACATAGCCTAGTCCTCGTACTAGATATTCGGCTTGATTAATTTCGATGGTTTTAGCTCCTACATCTTTATTAGACTTTTGTACTGCAGTCATCACCTTCATCAGTGGGATGTTAAATGCCTTTAAAGCATCTGGATTTACATCTATTTGATACTCTTGAACAAAGCCACCTATAGAAGCCACTTCTGAAACCCCTTTAACTGCATTTAATCCATATTTAATGTAGAAGTCTTGTGCTGTTCTTATTTCGTGTAAATCCCAACCACCAGTAGGGTTTCCATCTTTATCCCTTCCTTCAACAGTATACCAATATACTTGTCCAAGTGCAGTTGCATCTGGACCTAAAGATGGTTTCACTTCTTCAGGTAATAAACTATTAGGCAAAGAATTTAGTTTTTCAAGTATTCGTGAACGTGACCAGTAAAACTCCACATCATCATCAAAAATGATATAAATACTAGAAAAACCAAAAATAGAATTACTCCTAATTGACTTTACACCTGGAATACCTAACATATAAGTTGTTAATGGATACGATATTTGGTCTTCTATATCTTGTGGAGACCTACCTGGCCATTGTGTGAAAACAATTTGTTGGTTTTCTCCAATGTCAGGAATTGCGTCTACAGACACGGGGCTTGATGGTATGAAAGGAACCTTCCAGTCAAATGGTGCAGTTGCGATTCCCCAAACTATTATTACAAGAAGAATAAGTCCTGTAACTAATTTATTTTCAAGGAAATATTTTATAGTTTTATTTAACATGTATTTTTATTTATTTCTTCTTAATCGGAACTTATTTTTGATTACTATAATTAAAGTATATAAAATCATTAACCAAATTAGATAATAATGTTCCAAAGAAAGAGTACAGAATTTAGTAGTGTTTAAGGCTCAATGGCTATTGTAAATAAAATATATTCCTTTATTTTTTTTACAACACTTTATCGCAGATCTTTACAAATACAACTTTTCCTCTTTCTTATTAGGAGAACGATTATTATATTTATAATTCTTTTTTTATAGAACCACAAGTCGGCATTTTAGCCCCTAGATATGGATTTTTGATTTCATTGGTTTCACTTATCCAAATTGCTCCTTTTCCATCATCGGCCATTGGACAAAAATCTTGATATAGTTTTTGACCTGCTCCAAAAGTTTTTATCAAATCATTCAAATCTTTACTCAACATGACAAAATGCTCTCTTTGATGATCAAGTTTTCCTGCATTATCACCAATATGTTCGGCGCTTTCTTTGGCATCATCTGCAATGTCCAGATATATAGCTTTTAATTTTGTATCTATTGAATTGGAATTTACTTTATTGAAAGTTGCATATAATACTTTTCCAGCATCTGCAGCTCCATTTGTGTCGTCTTTAGTCAATGCGTTTTTTAACGTTAAATAATTGTTTACAATTTCTTTGATTGAAAAAGAAGTTTGATCAGCGGTTGCTGCAACTTCTTCAGATTTTGCCCCGTCGTGCATATCTCCCTCTTGGTTTTCATGGGTTGATTCCGTTTGAGTTACGGGTTCACTTACTTCTGAATTAGTTACCCCTTCTTTGTTTTTTTTGTTACAAGAAATCAGTACGAATGCCATTGCTATGGCTGAAAGAATTATATTTTTCATTTTTTTAGGATTTTATAATTGTTATAACTAATGCGATTGTTTAGAAAATTACTTTTAACTATATTTTTAAACTAATTATTAATAATTCAAACTTGCCCCAAATCCTATACCCATATCACTATCATAATGAGTTGTTATTCCAAAATTTCTTTTGACAATATATCTCAAACCTGCCATATATTCTTTGTCGGTATTCCACATTAAATTCATTCGAAGTCTTTTAGAAACTGGAATGTCTTTTCGCTCAAATTGTAATCGAACATTTCCATCAGTAAAAATTTCTGCTTGTGCAACAATAAGCATTGGTAAGGTATAATTGACCCCTGCACTAAGTACTGCCCTATTGTCTTTGGTATTGGTTTGCCCAAACAGATTATGTTCTTGTTGGTCTATTCCTAATTTTCTGTATCTCCAATCAAAACCAATGAAAGGCATTAGCCATTGCATTTTACCAATATATCGTCCAATATGTGTTTCTGTTTCGTAACCGTGCATATCATTGTACCCTAATCTCCATTCTGAGCCAACGCTCCAACGTGTACTTTGATACATTGCCTCGCCATCATTACCATTAGTTGCAAAATCATTTTCTGCCATAAAATGAAACTTTCTGTCATCTGCAAATAATTTTCGTCTTGCTAGTTTAGGATTTGGAATTTCTGGATTAGGAGCTTGATTTTCGTATGTAAAAACTCTACCCATTCCGCTCATCATGTGATACAGAATGTGACAATGAAAGAACCAATCTCCTTCAACATTTGCATTAAATTCAAATACATCGGTTTCCATTGGCATAATATCCACAACGTTTTTTAGAGGAGCATAATCCTCTTGACCATTTAAAAGTCTAAAATCATGACCATGTAAGTGCATTGGGTGTCGCATCATAGAATTGTTGTGAATGGTGATACGTACATTTTCGCCTTTTTTAATTAAGATTTTATCTGATTCGGAAACTACTTTGTTATCTAAACTCCATACATAGCGGTTCATATTTCCTGTTAGTTCAAACTTTAATTCTCTTATGGGTGCATCTTTCGGAAGTGTTGTTTTAGTTGGCGATTTTAACATTGCATAATTTAAGGTAGTAATATCCGAAAGTGCATTACTGTTATAATCAGCTTCTGTCATTTTCATTTCCTTCATTTTTACAGTGCCTTTCTTTTTTTGTTCTCCAGTAATTTCTGGGTACATTACTACGTTCATGTCCATCTGATTATATGACATATTCATTCCCATATCATCTAAATCACCGTTCATTTTCATCATCCCGTTCATCATTTTCATCCCTTCAAAATATTTAAGTTTGGGAAGAGGTTCTATAAGTTGTTTGATACCGTCCCCAATAAAATAAGAAGCTGAGTACAGTCTATCCTCAGTTGTGGCTAAAAATTCAAAAGCAGTTTTATCGGCAGGTATTGTAACGACAACATCGTAAGTTTCAGAAACTCCAATAATTAATCGGTCTACTTCTACAGGTTCTACATCATTACCATCGTTGGCTACTACGGTAATTTTTCCTCCTGCATAAGTAAGCCAGAAATAGGAAGAAGCCCCACCATTAGATAGGCGTAAGCGCACTTTATCACCTGCTTTTAAAGGTTTTCCATCAATACTTTTAACATCCGTACTTTGCTTACCATTCATAAAAATTTTATCGTAAAACACATCGCTTACATCCATTGCATTCATTCTTTTCCATTCATTTTTTAGTTTAACACCTAAATAACCTTGCTTTATAGCTTCTGCATAACTTTGGGTTGTTCCTTTTTTGATGGCTGGATAATCGTTTGCATTGTGCAACATACGATGTACGTTTTCGGGTTTTATATCGGTCCATTCACTTAATACTATTGGTATAGTTGGTAAATCATCGATACCATTTCTAAAAGTTGGGTCTTCAGCTCTTTTATTCATTACAAAATTACCGTACATTCCAATTTGCTCTTGCAGTCCAAAATGACTATGATACCAGTGTGTTCCTTGTTGGATTATCGGGAATGTATATTTATGTGTCGTGTTGGGCTTTATCGGCATTTGCGTCACATTTGGAACTCCATCTTCCTTATTGGGTAAAAACAATCCGTGCCAATGTAATGCTGTTTCTTCTTTTAATTCGTTATGTACATAAATTTCTGCTGTATCGCCTTCAGTAAAAGTTAAAGTTGGCATTGGAATTTGTCCATTTACAGCGATAGCTCTTTTAGGTTTTCCAGTAAAGTTTACAATTGTATCTCTTACATACAAGTCGTAACGTACTATTTTCTGTGCAGATGTACTGAACACAATAAATAGCAATATGAATGATAGTTTGATTTTCATTATTGTTGTAATTTGTTTTAGTTCACAAAATTTATTTGATTGTTTCTACAGTACTACCACACGTCAACATTTGAGAACCGTAATAAGGGTTTTTAATTGTGTGTTCTTTACTCAACCAATTCATTTTCTTCATTGGACAATATTGATAATAAATCGTTTCTATTGGGTTAGAAACTTTTATTAATTCATAAATCCCTTTAGATAATGAGTCAAACACATTTCTTTGTTTTTCAACATCTTGCGTTTCTGAAATGCTTTTTGCATCGGCTGTTAAGTCTTTTAATACTTTCATCCAAATCATATGCTCGTCCATTTTTAAGGTTTCCATTTTTACAGCAGTAATAGAAGTTAAAAAAGCTGTTGCTTTTTCAGAAGCTACTTTACCATCCGCTTTTACCAAGGCATCTTTCAATAAAAAATAATTATCAAAAATAGGTTGTAGTTGATTTGTTTTTTGATTTTCTGATATAGAAGAATTATTAGTCATTGTCATTCCTACCATTTCAGTTTTAGCTTCTATTTTTACAAGAACTTTTGCTTCACGTTTATATTGACAACATGCTGAAAGTTTTGAATACGCTACATCTGGAGCAAGAAATTCATCACTATCGTAACCTGCTAATGCGATACGTTTTAGTATTTCGTCTTGATTAGTTTTTTTAGCATCGTAAGTAAGTGTAGCCATTTTTGTGTCTACATTCCAATCTACTTTGGCAATATTTTTTACATTTCCTGCTTTTTCGATTTTGGTTTCGCACATTCCGCAGTTTCCGTAAATCTTTACCGATTTACTTGTAGCATTTTTTATTTGCGCGTTCGCAAAAGTGATTGATAGCAATAGGGATATTGCCATCAAATTATTTATAAGTGATTTCATTTTAATATTTTTAATAAAATTATTTAAGGCAACAAAAAAGTCTTAAATACAAAGCATAGCAAGTATTAAGAAAATTATTGACCCAAAAAAAAAGGGGGTGTAAAGTCTCTAAGACTTAGAATTTGACACACCTATAGCTGTCAAAAATTAATTTAGCCTATTTTAGGTATAAGCCATAATGAAGAAAAGCCAGAAGAAATATTGGCTTCAGAATTGAAATAATTTTGTTCTACTTCTGAAAAATCAAAATTGTTTGTTTGAAAATTTACTTCTGAAAAAACAACACTTAAATTAGTAGTGGATGAAGTAATGCAATTAGAATGACCACATTTTCCGTTGCAACCTTTATTTTTAGAATCATTGTTGTTTTTACAACAATCCATCTTTTCCGTATTTGCAACTGTTTCTTTTTTACAAGAACTTTTTTCTGAATGACTTCCACACGCAAAAGTAGCCGTTGGCATCAAGAAGAAACCAAGAATTACCATTACTAAAATATGAAACTTATTCATTTGTGTACAAATTTGCCTCAAATTTAATGAAACTTAATTGATTTTTCACTAAAGATTTGTTAATAAAAACGTATCGGCTATGTTTTTATTAAAATTGTAGTAATAAGATTTATTATCTAAAGATTAATGGGTATCAGAATTATTTTTTTTCAATCGAATAAAAAAAGAATGCTCTTGATAATAGAAATGTAGAAGTGAAATGAAGCAACAAAGACTTGAAATTAGGAATACTTTGTCTAAATGAAAGATTTGTGAAGCTGAATGAAATAATGGATTATTAAAAACGCTTTATTTATTCAC
>TARA_R110002033_G_scaffold118614_1_pt1 | contig 13517 bp, 12 predicted proteins | sample TARA_R110002033 | Tara Oceans TARA_R110002033 (sample SAMEA4397051) | marine metagenome | biome: Polar Biome; feature: [SRF] surface water layer (ENVO:00010504); material: water (ENVO:00002006), including particulate matter (ENVO:01000060) such as... | depth 5 m
TCGGGCGAGACGCTGGCGCGACATTGCGGGACGCGATCCAACCGCCAAGGTTGGGCTGGGATGGGTGAAGCAGCTTCTTGGAAACTCTCCGGGGGAGAGTTTCGCTGCTGAACGGGCGGAGCCCAGGCATGGAAGGGGTGGCGCGCCCTTCCATGTCGCGGCGGCACGCAGCGAAGGGGATGGCCATCGGCCGGGGCTTTGCCCCAGAGAGATCGCACGCAAATCTCGGAACCGTAGGTGGAGAGTTTGCATAAGTGCGCCCTTGTCCTTTACAGGACTACGGGTAAGCGCTATCGCTCGATCTGACAAGACCAACCTGTCCACCTGCTCTTTTCAAAGATGGAGACGCGCATTGGCAGAAACAGAACTTGAACGCGCCGAGAAACGATATGCTCAGGCCAAGGCCCGGCTTCAGGCGCTGAAGAACCGGGAAAGCACCAGACAGCGCAAGCTGGATACCCGGCGCAAGGTGATCCTGGGCGGTGCGCTCCTCGATCTGGCCGAGAGGGATTCCGGGGCTGCCGCGATGCTCGACCGGCTGATCCGCAACCTGCCCCGCGAACAGGACCGCAAGGCCTTTGCGGACTGGGGGACGCCCTCCGGGTCGCCCTCCCCCGCCCCGTCCAGCCCTGATCCGGACACGTCGTCCTGATGCAAGGCGTGATGCGCGTCTTCGGAGGGCTGTTCCGGTTCTTCGGTCGATTGATCTTCACGCCCATCCTGTTGGGCTGGATGATCGGCGCTGTCCTGTTCGGCGCGATGATCGGGGCACTTGTCGCCACGCCGTTCGTCTTCGCCTTCTTCGACCAACCGCCCGGCGAAAGCGAATGGCAGTGGCTGGTCTTCGGTCCGTTCATTTTTGTCGGTGGTATCTTCGGGTTCCAGTATTGGCGCATGGCCTCCGGGGCCGATGCCTTCTTCGGGCTGACGGGCGACAGCCACGGCTCGGCCCGGTTCGCCAACCGCAAGGAGCTGAAGAAGCTCCAGCGTGAAGACGGCCTTCTGATCGGGCGCAATCCGCACACCGGGCGGCTGCTGCGCTATGACGGTCCCGCCCATCTGATCACCCTCGCCCCGACGCGGGCCGGGAAAGGCGTCGGCACTGTGATCCCGAACCTGCTGGCGGCGGAACGCTCGGTCCTGGTTATCGACCCCAAGGGCGAGAATGCCCGGATCGCCGGGGAAGCCCGGCGACGGTTCGGAACGGTCCATGTCCTCGATCCGTTTGAGGTCTCGGGGATGCCCTCTGCCGCTTACAACCCGCTCGACCGGCTGGCACCGGACAGCCTCGATCTGGGCGAGGATGCCGCCTCCCTGACAGAGGCGCTGGTGATGGACCCGCCAGGACAGGTGACGGAGGCACACTGGAACGAGGAGGCCAAGGCCATCCTCGGCGGTCTGATCATGTTCTGCGTCTGCCATGAGGACCGCGACCGCCGGACCCTTGCTACCGTCCGGGAATATCTCACCCTGCCTCCGGAAAAGCTCCGCGCTCTGCTGGAACTGATGCAGGACAGCGATGCGGCGGGTGGGCTGATCGCCCGCGCCGCCAACCGCTTCCTTGGCAAGGCGGATCGGGAAGCCGCCTCGGTCCTGTCCAACGCGCAGCGCCACACCCATTTCCTCGACAGCCCGCGTATCGGCAAGGTCCTGTCGCGGTCAGATTTCCACTTCTCCGATCTACGCCACCGGATCGCTTCGGTGTTTCTAGTGCTGCCCCCGAACCGGATGGACGCCTACAGCCGCTGGCTGCGGCTTCTGGTCTCTCAGGCCCTTCAGGACATCGCACGGGACGCTGAAGCCTCTGCGGCCCCTCAGAGTGGCCCTGTAGGCGCTCAGGGGGCTGCACAGCGCCTCAAGACGCCCACACTGTTCTTGCTGGATGAGTTTGCCGCTCTGGGCCGCTTGGAGGCCGTGGAGCGCGCCATGGGGCTGATGGCGGGCTATGGCCTCCAGCTCTGGCCGATCCTGCAGGACATGAGCCAGCTCAAGGACCTCTACGGTGAACGCGCGGGCACCTTCATTGCTAATGCCGGGGTGCAGCAGGTCTTCGGGGTGAATGATTTCGAGACGGCCAAATGGCTGAGCCAGATGATGGGCCAGGAAACTGCCGGGTTTCAGACTGACAGCTTCAAGCCCGGTGACGGCCCCAGCTTCTCGAACAATCTTACGGGCCGCGATCTGCTGACCCCCGATGAAATCATGCAGCTCCGCCCGGAAAATCAGCTCCTGCGTGTACAGGGGCAAGCCACCGCCGTGGCGCAAAAGCTGCGCTATTACGCCGATCCCGAGTTCAAGGGGCTGTTCGTCCCGCAGGACCAGTAATCCGAAGGACGCCTCCCGATGCCAGACCAACCCGACCTCCCTGCTCTCTCCGACGATGATCTGCGCGAAACGCTCGATCTCATGGCCACGGCTGTCGCCAGCATGTCCGACAGGATAGACGATCTGACCGCCGTGGCGGACAAGCAGATCAAGGTTGCGACGGAAGCACGGATCGCGGCTTTCGCCGCACGGGATCAGACCAATCCGAAAAAATACGGGGATCTTCTGGGCCAGACCCTCGACAGCCACCTGGGCGCAACCGCAGACGCGATGACCGAGATGGTCAGACACCTTAGCGTCCAGACAGAAAAAACCATCGGTGTCTTGGCCAAATCGGAAGATGACAGGTCCACAGCCTATCGAGCGGTGTTCGAACGGGAACAGAAAGCGGATCGTCTCAAAAGCCGCCTGCCCTGGTTTGGTCTGGGTGCATTCGTTCTGGCCTTGGTGCTGACGGTGACGCTTCCTCGTTTCTTAGCCAGCAACGCTTCCACATGCGCTGTCCTCGGGGCCTCCTGGACCACGACAACCACGGGTGTTGATGCCTGCGTGTTCTATCGACGGTGAGTGGTCATGTGATGGGGATGATCAGTTCTGCTTGAGAACTTGAGTGTTATATATGTGTTATAGAAGGTGTTACGAGAATCGCTATCTCCGCAACACACTGATTTCGTTGTTCGATTTCAGCATATTTCAGCCTGCCGGTGTGTAGAGTATCGAAGAAAGGTGGGTAGACTATCGAAGAAAGGTGTGTAGAGTATCGAATAATGCACGCCTCTGGTGGGCAGACTGTCGAATAATGGTGGGTAGATTATCGAATAATGGCACGACCCCGGAAAAGAACAGCTTTGCTACCGCAGCGGCACACTGAGCCGGACCTGTTTGTCTGTGACATCCTGGATGCCACGCCCAAGAGTGACCGCGCCTCTATGGAACACCCCCTGTTTTCGCTTTCGGTCAAAAAGGACCTGGCCGCGTTCGAGTACGAACAAGGCAACGTGAAGGTGAAGATCACGCCAGCGGCTGAGGAAGGCCGTGCAAATGTCTTCGATAGGGATATTCTGATTTATGTTTTGAGCCAACTCATGGCCGCGAAGAACGAAGGTCAGGAGATCGGTCGTCGTGTCCGGATTTCAGCCCATGATCTGCTGAAGGCCACAAACCGCCATACTACCGGACAGGCCTACGCAACGCTTCGACGTGCCCTCACCCGTCTTCAGTTTACGCAGATCGAGACGAACATTCATGATCATGGCTTAGGCGAATGGCGTTCGATTTCATTCATCACCGACGCGCGGATCGTCAAGGAGGACTCTACAGGACGCCTTCTCAGCGTGGAACTGGAAATGGGTGACTGGCTCGTCAAGGCCATCGAGAACAAGAACGTGCTGACGCTCAACAAAGCTTATTTCCAGCTCCGCAAACCCTTGGAGCGGCGCTTGTATGAGTTGGCACGAAAGCACTGCGGAAAGCAGGATGTCTGGCGGATCGGGCTGGATAAGCTGCAACACAAGACAGGCTCCACCTCTACAGCAAAAGAGTTCAAACGCCTTGTAAAAGCGATCTGCAGGGCGGATGAAGCTCAGTCCCACATGCCCGATTATCGCTTCAGGCTTTTGCATGATGTACTGGAAATTACTCCAAAGCCTGAGTTCTTGGAGATTTACGGCGATAGCCCGTCGTTCGCTTTAGAGGTATCGGTGCGTTTGTCCTCTGATGCCTACGATCAGGCTCGGAAGGCTGCCCCCACATGGGATGTCTATGCGCTTGAGCAGGAATGGCGGATGTGGATGAACGACCCACCACGTCACCCGGATGCCGCTTTTATAGGGTTTTGCCGGAAATGGTATGAGCGCAAGGGCAAGGCTCCATAACACTTAACAGATACCTGATATCTGTTAAGTGTTGACAGTTATTGGTTAAGTGTTAAGAGTTAGGGAAAATGGAGACAGGCCATGACGCAGGTTATCAGCGTAGTGCAAGAAAAGGGCGGCGCGGGAAAAACGACACTTCTAACAGCCATCGCAAGCCTGATGGTTCAGGATGGTGCAAGGGTCGCCGTGATTGATACAGATCCTCAGCGGCACTTGGAATCATGGGCAAAAAAAGAACAGACCGATCTTGACTGGCTATACGAAGAAGATGACGAAAAGCTTCTTCCAACCGTCAAGGCATTGAAGAAGGCTGATCCGCCGTATGACGCAATCTTTGTGGATACAGCAGGCTTCAAGTCGGCAATGGCAATGCACGCCATCGCGGCCGCAAACCTGATCCTCATACCATCGAAGGCCAACGAAGCCGACGCCAAGGGGGCCAAACGAACCTTTTCACATGTTCAAAGCGTTGCTGAGACAATGGAAAAGGAGATTCTCGCCCTAGTCGTGATGATGGATGTAGATACAGAGACAAACATTACACGGGCCATTGTCGATGCCCTCGATGCCCAGAATGTGCCTCGGCTCAACGCCATGTGCGCGCATCGGACAGGATTCAAGGAAATGACCTCTACAGGGCAAGCTCCACAGGGGTCGGCGCGTCGGTCGGCTCAGTCGGTTCTGGCGGACTTGCAGGGCAGGGGCCTAATCAGTTTCTACAGGAGCGGGTCATGGCCAAAGTCAGCGTAAACCTCGATGATAATCTGGACGACGACAGCAGCGCCCAAAAGCTGAAAGCAATGGCGGCTCCGTTGCCAAGTATAAGCAAAGCCAAGTCTTCGGCCCTAAAAGATGCGCCGCGTGTGCAATTTTCGTTCACAAATGTGCCAAAACCGATCAAGGAAGCATTTGCATCTGAGGCACAGAAGCGTGGCGTGACCCAAAAAGAGCTCTTGTATGAGTGCCTTCGGGCAGGAGGAATTGACATTCCGAAGACAGCTGAGATTGACGGCAGAAGGAGATAACAGTTATCTGTTGTCTGCCGAATTTCTTGAAGGCACTTCCTCAGGCGAATTCTAAGTGGCGCAAGAAAGGATGAACCTCTGGCGCTCCGCATGCCTATATGCAAGTATATGCAAAGGTAATTGATGTGGTCCAATGATCTCAACAGCAGAAACGGCAAAACGGGCAGGGGTTCACAAAGACACCCTTCTTCGCTGGTTGCGACGGGGGCTCGTGCGCGAACCGACACGTGATCGCCACGGCTGGCGACATTTTACGGAAGAAGAAGTTATGGAAGTTGTGGCTTATGCCCGATCCGAGCAACACCAAGATATTCAGCCCAAAGAGCTAGGCGAGAACGCTAGCTTGCAAGCTCTTGCGGGCATGGATTGGGACTTTGCAGGGGCAAAGACGAATTATCTGACACACCGGCTCCACCCCTATCCCGCGAAGTTTATCCCCCAGATTCCGAACGCCCTTATTCAAGAACTCTCGCGTGTAGGAGATACAGTCGGGGACATTTTCTGTGGAAGTGGCACAACCCTCGTCGAGTCTCTCACCCTTAAGCGCAATGCCGTTGGCATTGATGCCAGTCCTCTTGCGTGCCTGATAGCAAGGGCGAAGACAACGCTTATCACTGAAGCAGGCAAGCAGGAGCTCGCCTGCTTACTTGAGAAGATTCGCCGCATGGCAATGCACGCGCAAGCATCTTCCTCTTCCAGTCTGCCGGGAGTCCTGTCCTCGGCGTGGCGACCGGCCTTCCCAAAGCTTAGCTTCTGGTTTGAGGACTTCATCATTGAGGAACTGGCAGAGGCGCTTCAGCTCTGCCGTGGGGTAGCATCACCAGAGGCCCGCACGGTTGCGCTTGCAAGCTTCTCTTCGATTGTTGTTACCGTTTCCCGACAGGATTCGGACACGCGGTATGTACGTCGAGAAAAGGGGACAATGCCTGGTGATGCGTTCAAGCGTTTTGCGCGTGCACTGGAACAATCGATTGAGGTGGTTTCAGAGCTGACTGATATCGTAGAGCCCCGGTTTAGCTGCACCATTGTTGAGAAAAATCTACTTCTTAAGCCAGATATTCCAATGCTTGACCTAGTGGTATGCTCTCCACCATACCCGAACGCTTTCAGCTATCATCTCTACCATATGACACGGATGATATGGCTCGGCATGGATCAGCCCCTTTTCAAAGCCGAAGAAATTGGAAGCCATAGAAAATACAGTAAAAAAGGTGCTGGTGCTGCTACGGTTGAAACCTTTCAGAAAGAGTTTGCCAACATATTTTCTTGGTTGGGTGGTCGATTGAAGCGCGGCAAGTATGCGTGCTTTGTGGTTGGCGATTCAACGCTGTCTGGGAAGAGGGTCTCTAACGCAGATGTAATTTCTGAGGCTGGGAACCTTGCCGGTTTCCGTGAAGTAGCGCGAATTGATCGCCACATGCAGGCAACAAAAAAGTCTTTCAATCCAGCTATTGGAAAGATCAAGACGGAACAAATTCTCGTTCTAGAACATGTGGGGCGCCAATGAGTGATTTTGTCTGTCGCATCAAGGACTACATTCAACCTTTTGAGCGAGAGCTCGCATTTCAAGAGGTCGGCACTTTGCTACAGAATCTTGGCCTTAAAGCCGAGAAAAAATCGCAGGCTGAACTTACGGTATTTGGCAGTGAGGAGCATATCAGCACCTTTGTCCAGCGGCTGGCTTACTGGGAAAGTGTAGAAGGGCAGGGACACTCTATAACAACCCTCCAGTCACTTCGAGAGGCGACAGTGAACGTGGTTCGCAATGGGATTGACCTTGACGTCCTTCGCGGTTCACTGCCGTTCGGTGATGAGGTCTCTCTGCCTAATCGCCGCTGTCTTAGGTATGGCACGCACGGAATTCATGAGTATCGGGGCAAGTTCTTCCCTCAGCTCGTTCGTGCGCTCATCAATGTCTCTGGCACGGGTGCTGGCGGTATTGTTGCTGACCCAATGAGCGGCAGCGGTACTACGCTGGTAGAGTCGAAGCTCTTCGGGTGTGAGAGTTTTGGGGTCGATATGAACCCTTTGTCCTGTCTTCTAACGGAGACGAAAGCAGGTCTCTTAGAGGCTAATCCTGACGAGCTTGTTGACGGGTACCGTGCGATTCGTGAGGCGCTACTGAAACCTGAGCCTCGAAGCCAGAAGATGGCTTACTTCGAGAGCCTGCCCAAGGACGATCAGCGATATCTTTCGGCATGGTTTGGAACGGAAGTGCTAGCGGCGCTCGATGACATCATGCGCTTGATCCGAAAAGAGAAGTCAACACACGCCAGAGGGCTGATGCTCGTTGCCGTTAGCAACATCCTTCGCTCGGTGTCATGGCAGAAAGTAGAAGACCTTCGTGTCCGTAAAGAAGTGCGACTCGATGTGGAAATTGATCCAAAGAAGGAGTTTCTAGAAGAGCTCGGGCGATCAGTTCGCGCAGTACTCGCCCTCCTCTACCAGGAGGGCCGCAAGGTCTATCCAAAGCACACTATTGTCCAAGGCGACGCCAGACGTTGCGCTGAGATGTGGCCGTCAGTCAAAGGAAGGGTAGATACCATCATCACCTCTCCGCCGTATGCGACCGCATTGCCATACCTAGACACAGATCGTCTGAGCCTATGCTATCTCGGCTTACTTCCACGCCCAGAACATAGAGCTCGTGATCTATTGATGATTGGAAATCGTGAAGTATCTGAAAAAATGCGGCGCGAGTACCTCACAACCTATCAGGCTGAGAAGCCCAGTCTCCCTGAAGCTATTACAGGGCTGATCGACAAAATTGATGATCTGAACAGCAATCATGAAGTTGGATTCCGACGGCGAAATCTTTCAGCACTCCTGTTTAAATACTTTTCAGACATGAAACTTGTGATTCACAGCATGAACGATGCCCTGAGAGTGGGGGGAACTGCCTACATTGTAGTAGGGAACAATCACACAACTGCTGGCGGTGAGCGGGTGAACATTGAGACGGCCAAACTTCTTGCTACTTTGGCTGATCAAGCGGGCTTCATAGTTGAGCCGTCTCTTTCGATGGATATGCTGGCGTCAAGGGATATTTTCCGGAAAAACGCTATGGCGACGGAAGAAATACTGTACCTTCGCAAAGCTTCTTAAAGGTAGCCAAAGAGCTTCTGAGAATTTCTCACTTGCATGTTACAATGAGGAATAAGGCTATTGTAGCGGCCCGTTCCAACGGGGACAATTTCCACGTAGTAGGCAAAGCCGCCTGATCCATTTGCTCGCTGCATGTAAAAGATGTCGCCGATACCTCCGGCGCTTCTCATGTGTTCACTCCGCAAGCGCAGGTCCTTTTTGTTGGGGTTGTACCACATAGTAACGGGGAAATTTGCGCCACCAAGGCGAACCATGACGTTTGTTCGATCCATCTTTCCGCGACCATGCTGGTCTGTAGGCCCAGCCCACCCCGCGTCCGCCACAAAAAGATGCGGCCAACCCCAAAAATCAGGGTCTGTGTCCCTTGCGATGAGAGGAATGAATATCTCCGGGGAACGGCGCTGTGTTCCTTTTGTGGTCTGCCCGACTCCAACGTCTGTTCGCTGCAAGGTCATAAGGAAAGTGGCGTGGTTTCCCGCCTGGGCATCAACTGGAGGAAAGTGGGGCACGTCGAGTGCTTCGTCTTCTTCGTCTTCAGGGTCGGCCGCAACATCATCTTCAATAGGGACAATGATTGCCGCAACTTTCGGTGCAGCTCTCACACCGCGTCTCGTGAAAATGTTCTCCACGTCTTCACCTGCGGCTTCCCGCGCCGTCTTTTCCTCTGCTCGAGCGGCCTTCTCGTCTGGTACCTTCTTTGCAGCGGTCAGACGATCCAGAAGCGCAGCATCGAGCGGAAAGCACTCTCCCTCAACTGCGGTGCTCCATGTATCAAGACTTTCCGTGACGGCAGAGAGGATCTCTTGATCGGCCACCAATGAAAGATCGAGCTTCAGTAGGACGCTTGCTTCATAGTTGGTGTAGAGGCCGCCCTCGGTCATGTTTCCAGAACCGACAACAAGATGTGCAGCCAGGTCATTTCGGAAAAGGTAAACTTTTGGGTGAAAAGTGGAAGAAGTCCCATTTCCGTATACGAAAATGCCAGCACCATTATCGACCGCGTCGATGAGGTCTCGCAGGCCTTGCTCAGATGTGCCGCCGGCATCAACACCCGCTGTGAAGCGAACAGCTCCACCGCGGGCGACAAAGGCCTTCATCGCACCCTTGATGTGTTTAGTTCCAGAGCGCTTTACAAAGGCAGATGCTCCGCGAAACTCAGTCCAGGCTGGCTGGGCAAAGCCTTCGAGAAGAAAGTCGCCGAGGCGAAAAGCGTCTTGTGGCTGCGAGATAAACTGTGTGCTCATGGAACATGCTTCCTCAGAATCGAAATTTCTAAGGAAAAGCTGCACATGACATCAGGCTAGAGTCCATCCATGCAGCACAGCTGATCGTAAAGTACCAGAACAGACAGAAAAATTACGCTCGGCGGATAGTCTTCGGGCTGACACGGAAGAGTTGCGCGATTTCGGGAAGAGGCCGCAGCTCCTCGTCGCGCATCTTGCGCACTTCGGTCTTCTGCGCGACGGATAGGGCAGGGGGCCTGCCACCAACCCGACCGCGCCTCTTGGCAGCCTCAAGCCCCTCCTTGGTTCGCTCAGAAATCCGCTCCCGCTCAAACTGGGCAATGGATGCGAACACATGGAACACTAGCCGCCCGGCGGGAGTGGTGGTGTCAATGTCTTCGGCCAGCGACCGGAAACCCGCACCCTGCGCCTGGATTGTGTCCACGATGTCGAGAAGGTCACGCAAGGAACGGGCGAGGCGGTCATACTTGGTGACGGTGATCACGTCGCCTTGGCGCAGTTGATCGAGCAAGCGGTCCAACTCGGGCCTGCTGCGAGCCGTGCCGGTGATCTTGTCAGCAAAAATCTTCTCTGCGCCCGCCGCCTTCAAGGCGTCGAGCTGGCCGTCCAGGTTCTGGTCCTCTGTACTAACGCGGGCGTATCCGATGATCATGCCGCACTGTGCCAAAAACCTCCCAAAACCGCAAAGGTTTTGTCATGGGTTTTCGTCCCACCCAAGTCTTTGATGCGCGGCAGGGCAGGGGGGCAGGGACAAAAACGACCGTTTCTGACCGGAAAAGAAAAAGCGACTATGAGACTCCCACTTGTATTGTTTACCCTGACATTCCCTCATCTTCTGATAAAACCTATGTAAGGAGGGAGACGCATAACATGGGAAATATTGCCTTCAGGCTATTGCTTACGTTCAACGCAACATCTCTCCTGGTCATCATTTTTTGCATTCAGAACAACTTTTCAGTTAAATATTTTTATCCCCATCCGGTAACGGTGGGCATGCCTGACTATCTATCATACCTCGCCTACACCATAGCGCCGGTTCTGCTGACCTGGTTAAGCTTAGGCTTGTCCAGCTTCCTCGGCAAAGATGAGTTCAAAGAGGGCGAAACGGAAACCATTGAGCACGCGAACAACAGCTTTCTTCCAAGCTACCTGGGCTATTTCTTTGTCGCGCTGAGCATTTCGGATTGGCAAGCGCTCATCTTCGTTTACGGGATTCTTTTTGTCTTCACTTTCCTTTCGCAAGCCCTCTATTTCAATCCTATCTTTCTTCTTTTTGGGTATGAATTCTACAATGTCAAAACTCAATCTGGCACAACTATCTTCTTGATAAGCCGTGAGAGATATAAAAAGCCCAGCACAGTTATAATACCCGTTGCAAGACGGATAAATGACTACACCTTTATTGAAAGGAGATAGAATGGATCAGGTACTGGTGCGTGTGAAACGCCTAAGAAAGAACCCTTACAAAAAACTTCTGTCTGATACGAAACTGTACCCAACGCTCGACCCGACTGCAGTATCTATGGTGGACTACAATCCGGACCACAATCTGGACGAGGATGCATGGTTTAAGATCGAAAAATTCAGCGAGCAAGAGTTTTACATTGGCGAACTAAATGGAGACCTCGACACCAAGGATTACGACGATCTGAGCAAAGGTAAATTTCGAGACATTTCTTGCATAATCAGCGTACAAGAAAAAGACATTTATTTTCAGAAGGTTACGCCATCATCTTTTATCACGCGCAAGATTATCCAGTTTGGGGAGGCTGCGCACCTAGAAGAAAGCGCGAACAGGATAGTTGTAAAATCCGTTCCGGATGCCGTGTTTATTAAAGGCAGCGATGTTCTTTTGTTCAGAGACATAGCTTCCGTTTCTTCAATATTTCCAGGGATCGACCAGCTGTATAAGGAGGCGACCGAAGCAGAGGTGAAAGCTTTCCTCAATTCTGAATTTATTCAGCTAGTGAAACCATACGATCATAGCTCGGTTTCCAAGCCTAATCGGAAACGGCTTGCTCTTGTTACCGATACGCTTCAGGCAATGCCTGCTGCACAGCGGGAAAACCTTGTCGAATATATCAAAGACTATTGCAAGGAGGCTGTCACCCTTACCACCGACGGAAAGTGCTTCGAGCTGTCAACGGACCAACAGTTAAAGCTTGTTCTTTATGGGATCGAAGAGCGCTTCTACACCACAATGCATAGCCAGGAGAAGCGTTTGGCGAACTCCGTCCAATCGATCGGCTAGGTTTGCGCTAAACAGTTTTCGCCGATCTGGAATTCCCCCGCTTCCGGGCATTTCATGCCCGTCCGCGCGAAGCGCCGGGCCTGTCGGCGGGTGGCCTTCAGGTTGCCCGCCGACAGGTCACCCTGAACCCGCCCACCATCTAGATGACGCCACAACACAAGATGACCCCCGCCAGCTGGCGGGGGCCTCAATCATTTCGGCGGCGCGGGCTGTTACTCAGCGGCCATCCGGTCGGCTTGGGCGGTGCGTTCCATGATGTAGTCCACGGCCTTCTGCGCCTCTGACGCGGCGCGGAATATCGCGCGGTTGTCTTCCTTCATCGCCTCAAGCCATCCTTCGACATAGGCGGCGCTCTGATCGAATTCAGGCTCCACCCCGATTTGCGCGCAAAGCATGCAGTTTCCGATTTCCGCGACCAGCTCCTCGAACGCATAGGCCTTGCGGTCATTGAACCGACCCAAACGGTCCAGCCGCTTTGTCGCCCCTGTCCAGTGGGTCAGCTCATGCGCCAAGGTGCCGTAATATCCTGCCGCTCGATGGAACGTGCCAATCGGCGGCATGTGGATGCGGTCGGTCTTGATGTTGTAATAGGCGCGCGGCTCCTCGGTGCTGTCGATCTGCGCGCCACTCGCAGCAAAGAATGCTTCCAACGCAGGGTCGGCCACGGTGCCCAGATCACGGGGCGGATCAGGCATGATGTAGAATTCTGCGGGCAAGCCCTCGATCTGGTCGGCATTGAACACGCGGTAGGCCTTGGCATAGGGGATCTGGCGTTCTTCCCCCTTCTCGTCCTCGCGCGCGACGGTGCCATATTTCACCACGGTGGCGGATTTCTCGCCCTTGCGGACATGGCCCCCCAGTTGCTTGGCCTGATTGAACGTCATCCAGCGGGCTGAACTGTAGTCCTTGGCCATCGCCGTGGCCCAAAGCATCAGGATGTTGATGCCCCGATAGGCTTCGCCGTTGAACCGTTCCGGCAAGCTAACCGATGCCCCGCCGCCGGTCCAAGGCTTGCGCCAGGGCGGCGTTCCCGTCTCGATCTGCGCGATGATCTGATTGGTGACATGGGTGTAAACGTCAAACTTTTCTGCGGTCATTTGTGACCCTCCTTTGAGTGACGCGGTCCGGGCCTCTTCCCCTTTCCGCCAATGGGCGGGCCTTCCTGTTCTGTTGTTTGGAATGCCCATGCATTCCGAACGGCAGAGCAGGTAAGGGCAAAGCCCGTCCTGCGGCCTGGCGGGGCCGTGACAACCGGGTGGAGGGCGTGAATTTGGGAGGGAACCGCGCGCCTGCGCGTGGGAGGAACCGGAATTCTCGACCGGAACCGACGCCACAGGCGGCGCTTGCCGGTTTTCTCGGCCCTGCCAGGATGGCAGGCGGATCAACAGGATGTGGAAACTGTCAGGGTTGGGGCGAGCGGGCGTCAGCCCGTCGACCCCCTGCCCTGTCTATCGCTCAAAGCGAGACCGGCGTGCGCCGGGATCACTAAACTCTATCGAGCCATATCTAACTCGATAATATACGATTGATGCCTTCGTTAGATTCAGGCACAAGACGACCATCATTGTTTCTGTTGGTATGCGCGATGAACCAGACGATTGACCTCGAACTAAACGTCACCACCGAACAAGGCCTTCGGGCACTTGCTGAGGAGGGACACACGGTCGAAGTGTTGTGCAAAGCCGATCCTGAA
>TARA_R110002033_G_scaffold2822_7_pt1 | contig 13516 bp, 13 predicted proteins | sample TARA_R110002033 | Tara Oceans TARA_R110002033 (sample SAMEA4397051) | marine metagenome | biome: Polar Biome; feature: [SRF] surface water layer (ENVO:00010504); material: water (ENVO:00002006), including particulate matter (ENVO:01000060) such as... | depth 5 m
GTACCGGCACCACAATCTACTGAATCTACGGTAATATTTTTTACTTCAGTTATGTGATAGTTTGCACCTACTAGTTGACCAGGAGCATATTCAAAGACTAAACTCTTATCAGTGTTTTCCTTTAGTAAGGTTAAAAATTCATTTGTTTTCATGTCTATAGTTTTTAATTAACAACAATTACTTTTAGTGGTGTTGAAGAAAGTATTCAGTAAAGTTTGTATTTCTATCCATTTAGGTAGGTTAATACAATAGCAGACTTTTTTACCTTCTATTTCACCTTTAATTAAATCAATACTTTTTAATTCTTTTAGATGTTGTGAGATAGTTGGTTGTGCCAATCCTATTTCATCAACAATATCATTACAGATACAGGAGTCTTGCTGACTTATATATTGTAAGATTGCAATACGGGCAGGATTGGACAGTACTTTGAAAATAACCGCTAGTTCATTCTGCTCTACATTGAATATTTGTGTTTTAGTTACGCCCATATCATATTTATATATTGCAATATTACGATAATAAATGTAATAAAAAAAGTCGGATAGTATTTTACCCGACTTTTTTTATTTAGAACCAAGGTTTTCTACCTACTTGGTATGTATTGTAAAATTCTTCATCTGATTTTGTTAAATACATAATGCCTTCAATTAAACCAATAACTCCTGGAATCCATACAAAAAGTAGACCGACGCCTACGCAAGATAGAACCCAAGCGGCAACAGAAACACCTAAAAGTATAAAACCTTCTTTTTGATATCCTAATATAAATTTATGAACACCTAAGCCTCCTAAAAATATAGCTAATATACCAGCTAAAACTTTTTTGTTATCACCTCCGGCTCCACTAAAAGCTTCTTTGGCTCCAGCACTAAATTCATTTGCCGTTTTTTTAGCTCCTTCACTAAAGTCTTTTGCAGATTCTTTCGCATCTTCTGAAAATTCTTTGGCTGATTCTTTTGCGTTGTCAAAAGCATCTTCTGCTTTGTCTCCTAAATCTTTATTCTCGTCTGACATTTTAGTTGTTTTTTGGTGGTTATTATTAGCGATAAATGTAGCAATTATTTAAACATCACAAAAATGCTTTATCAATTGGTTCCCAAAGTTCTAATTTATTTCCGTCTGGATCTAAAATCCAACCGAATTTTCCGTATTCAAATTCCTCAATTTCGCCTACTACAGTAACACCTTCATCTTTTAAAACCTTTAATAATTCCACAAGATTTTCAACCCTAAAATTCATCATAAAACTAGATTGGCTAGGCTTGAAATAATCAGTATCATCATTCATTGGGCTCCATTGGGTAGAACAATCATTACCTTCTTTATCTTTCCACCAAAATGTACAGCCATATTGATCAGTGTCCAATCCTAAATGTTTGTTATACCAGTTTTTAGCATGGTCTGGGTCTTTCGTTTTATAAAAGAATCCTCCTAAACCTGTTACCCTTTTTTTCATATCGCTTTAGGTTTTTATTTTTTTATAGTTGTTTCATATTTAGAAATCCAGTCTCCCACTGTTATTTTGGTACAGAGTTCCGCAATTAACTTGTAAGGAACATCGTCCATTTTTTTAAATCTAATACAGCTTTTACCCATATCTAATTTAAGTTTGCAGTGTTTTGGGTACTCGTCTATAAACCAATTCATTAACACATTGTCTGCATAAATACCTGAGTGGTAAAGGGCGATATAATTCTTTTGTGAAGCTAAATTAATAAATGGCAGAGGTAGTTCTGGGTTAACATGATAACCAGATGGATATAAAGAATGTGGTACTACAAACCCTAACATACCATAACTTATTTGCTCTTCAAAACCTTTAGGTAAATTTCCCATAATTATACCTCTTAGTTTTTCAATTACTACACGACGTTCTTGTGGTAATTACGCAATGTATTCATTTGGCGTGCTGGCTTTGTATTGCATATTAACTATCGAATTTTGCTTTAATTTTATCTACTACGGTTTGTGCTAATTTAATTTTACTTTCAACTGTCCAACCAGCAACATGTGGTGATAGTATTACTTGATCAGAGCTTGTTAAGTATTTAAATGCTTCTGGTAAGTTATCACCTGTAAACATATTTTCAAAAGATACCTTCTCATATTCCAACACATCTAAACCGGCACCTAGAACTTTGCCAGATTTTAAGGCAGCTACCAAATCTGATGTCTTAATACATTTACCGCGTGCTGTATTAATTATCCAAATAGGCTTTTTGAACTTTTCTATGAATTCAGAATCTACCATACCTATAGTCAGTTCTGTCTGTGGTACATGTAAACTAATCACATCTGCTCTGTTTTGAAATTCTATAATACCTACTTGTCTAGCATTCTCATCTTCAACACCACCCTGAATATCGTAGCAAATAACCTCATCTACATCAAAACCTTTTAGCTTTTTTGCGAAGGCTTTTCCCATATTGCCATAGCCAATTATACCTACAACTTTTCCTTCTAATTCAATACCACGGTTGCCTTCTCTATCCCATTTTCCGCTTCTAACTTCCTTGTCCGCAGTATTCAATTTATTAAAAAGCGATAATAGCATGCCCAAAGCGTGTTCGCCAACAGCATTACGATTACCTTCTGGAGCAGCAGCAAGAAAAATTCCAAGCGATTTAGCATGTTTGGTGTCAATATTTTCAAGTCCGGCACCTAATCTACCTATAAACTTCAGGTTCTTAGCTTTGTCTAAAAATTTGGCATCAATCGAAAATCTACTGCGAATAATGAGTCCGTCGTAATTTTCAATTTTAGCTTCAATCTGTTCTTTGGTAGAGCTATAGTCTTCATCGTTCTGAAAACCTAATTCAGAAAATTGCTCAATTATTAATGGGTGATTTATATCTACGTGTAATACTTTCATTTAATCTAAATTATATTTTGGGGTAGTTTGTTTGTGTTTTTTCATCTTGTACGTTTCCTGTATGGGAAGTACTTAATTTTTCAAATAACATTACGTGCACTTCTTCATCATCTTTGGTCATTGGACAATGCTCAACGCCTTTTGGTATAATAATTATCTCTCCTTGTTTTACTATCTCTGTACGGTCTCTAAATTGCATGTGTAAAGTGCCTTTTACAATTTGGAAAAGTTCATCTTCATTGTCATGTGAATGCCATACAAACTCACCTTTTAACTTGGCTAGTAGTACTTGCATGCTATCAACAACACCAATTTGATGTGGATGCCAATACCCACTTACTAGTTCATATTTTTCTTTAAGATTAATGCTCTTCATAAATGTGTTTGTTTTTATCCTAATAGGATAAAAAATGGTTGACATTCTTTTTTAGAAAATTGATTATAGTAAGATACGCAAAGCGCCAGTATTCTAAAAAGAAGATGAGCTGTTTATTAAATGCCTAAAATCAATTTTGCAATAGAGAAGTAGATTAAAATTCCGAAAATATCATTTCCTGTTGTTATAAACGGACCGGTAGCTACTGCTGGATCAACGCCTCTTTTGTCTAAAAAGACAGGTATAAAGGTGCCAATTAAAGCGGCAATAATAATAACTGATATTAGGGCGACACAAAGGGTTATTGATATTAAATAACTAGTATGAAAGAAGAAATGGCTAATAACCAATACGATGGCGGCAATGGCAACACCATTTATTAGACCTAATGTAAATTCTTTAAGTAGCCTGTTTAAAATTTCCCCTTTTACAGTATTGTTGGCTAGACCTTGTACCATAATAGCCGATGATTGTACACCAACATTACCTGCTGTAGCCTGAATTAATGGAACAAAAATTAACAGTATAGGAAACGTACTCATTACTTCTTGAAAACTACTTATTATACTGGCGGCACCAATACCGCCGAACATACCAATAATTAACCAAGGTAAACGTGCCTTTGTAAGCTCCCAAATACTATCATCAGAATCTACACCTCTAGAAATACCTGCGGCCATTTGGTAGTCACGCTCGGCTTCTTCTTTAATAACATCTACAATATCATCAATAGTTATACGACCAACCAATCTACCTATTTCATCAACTACAGGTATGGCCTCAAGGTCATACTTGGTCATAATTCTAGCTACTTCTTCTGGATCTTCATTAACATTTACTGCATCAACATTTTTAATGAAAACATCTTTAATATGGGTTTTGGTAGAAGTCGTAAGTAAATCTTTTAACGAAAGCCTACCTTTTAATTTGTCTTCGTCATCTACTACATAAATAGAATGTACACGAGTAACATTTTCTGCCTGTGCACGCATCTCTTTCACACAAGTAAGAACATTCCAGTTTTCATTGACCTTTACAAGCTCTTTTGCCATAAGTCCACCAGCAGAGTCCTCGGCGTATCTTAAAAGGTCTACAATGTCTTTTGCGTGATCTCTATCTTCAATTTTCGAGATTACATCTTGTATTTGTTCTTTTGGTAGTTCCCCAATAATATCTGCGGCATCATCGGTATCTAACTCTTCTAATTCACTAGCTATTTCTTGAGATGATAGATTACCCAATATAGCTTCACGAACATCTTCATCTAACTCTGTTAAAACATCTGACGTTTTATCGCTGCCAAGTAATTTAATTAGATAGGTAGCTTGGTTCTCATCTAGTTCATTGATGATTTCAGCAACATCGGCATAATGCACGGCACCTAACATAGAATTTAGTTCAGTATCATTGTTTTGATCAATGAGCTGTTCTATTTCTTCTACAAATTCTTCTGTTAGTTTAAAGGGTGTCATCTGCTATTTTCTTCGTCAATGCTATAAAATCGGCAACAGCCAACTGTTCTGGTCTAAGATCAAATATAGTATCTTCTCTTAGATTATCTGATAAGGTAAATGTTTTTAAACTGTTACGTAACGTCTTTCTACGTTGATTAAAAGCCGTCTTCACAACTCTATATAGTAATTGTTCATCGCAAGAAAGTTCAAATTCAGGTTTACGTGTTAATCGTAATACGCCCGACTGTACTTTTGGTGGAGGATCAAAAACATCTGGTTCTACGGTAAATAAATATTCAGCGTCATAAAATGCTTGAACCAAAACCGAAAGAATGCCATAAGCTTTACTGCCTTCTGCAGAACAGATACGTTGCGCAACTTCTTTTTGAAACATACCCGAAAATTCAGGAATTTGAGTTCGAAGCTCTAGCATTTTAAAAACAATCTGGGTTGAAATATTGTAAGGAAAATTACCTGTTATACCAAATTGCTCTTCACCAAACAAAGTCGAAATATCAAAATTTAAAAAATCTGCTTCAATAACTTTAAAAGTGCCTTCGCCTTCAAATGCTTTAGGATGTTCTAGCGGAAAGGTCTCATTTAAGTAAGTGATGGACTCTGTATCTAAATCCATTGCAACTAAATTACTATCTCTTAAAAGAAGGTATTTAGTTAGTACTCCAGTACCCGGACCTATTTCAATTACATTTTTATAGTCCTTTTGTAATAAGGTTTCCGCTATTTGCTTAGCAATATCTTCATCTTTTAAAAAGTGCTGACCTAGATATTTTTTTGCTTTTACAGGACCTTTTTCATAGTGCTTTTTATGAGCATATTTATCACCTTTATTCTTCTTTCTTTTCGTTCCCATAACCTGTTTTTAACGGCACTCTATTTTGCAATATACGCCCATGCGTTTTTTCCTGAAGCCAATTGAATTAGAATTCTTTCATATGCTGCTCCTTCATACTTGTCCGCTTTTTGCAATTCTTGATGAGATAGGGTATATACTTGACCTTTTATAACATCCTCTTTAACTCCGGTATGTTGCAAGGTAGGGTAGAGGTCTGCTACCTTCTCTTTAGATATAATGTACTGTGGCAATTCATCTTCAAACCCATTTAAAGGTCTTGAGAAAACACCTAATTGTACTTCTCTTTCTTGTAATGTTCCGTAAATAAACAAATAATGTGTAGCTGCAGCACGTTGTACAAAGTACTCATCTACTACTTCTAGTTCTGTTTTAAAAGAAACCAATTGACCAGCAAATTTCTTTTGAATACTTTCAATTAAAGCAGGTGCATCTTCTTCATAATATCTTTCTAATGTTTCTTTGTCAGGTACCGTATATTGAACGGAATATGTAAAGCCTCCCATATCTTCTTCAACCAGAACTTTGGTAAATTTTGCGCTTAAAAATTTACCTGTTGAAAGTACTTGGGGAATATGGGTTTCTTTCATCCATTTTACCCAAATATGGTGAGCTGTTTCTTCTATGTTGGTGGTAACGTTATATATGTACATGCCTTAAAATCAAAGTTCAAATTGTATTGCAAAGTTAGGTCAACTAAGTCTTAATACATATTAGATGAACAGTGTTTTTAATTTATGGAGTCTCCCCTTAAAATTCTAAAGTTCTTTCGGGCTTCAGGAAAGTAGTAACTATCTTGATAGTTATAGATTATTTTCTCGTACTGTTCCTTTGCTTTTAAGGGGTCGTTAAGTACTTTTCTATATAGTTCGCCAAGTGCAAAATAAGCATCATCGGCTAAAATACCATTTCCATAAAAGGTTATTATTTTCTGATAGTTTAATTGTGCCTCTTCGTATTTCTTTAACTTTTCAAATAATTGCGCTTGCTTTAAAAGTGCTTCATCTTCAATTTTTTCGCCCTTGTGGTTTTCTAAAATATCATCTAGGACTTTTATAGCTTCGCCTGTGTTATTTTGATAAGCTAAAAAGTCTGCTCGCGCATATTTTTTTAATGCTGTTTGGGTAGAATCTTCAAGCGAATTATCTGAAATAAGTAAACTCAACTGCATGGCATCGTTTGCGATTAATTGCGAAGTGGAACTTCGTAATACCTTTAACTGAGTTAATGCCCAGTCAAAATCGCCTTTATAAAAACTTGTTTGAGCCACTTTATAACGGGCATCTTGACCTAAAACATCGTTTTTTAGTTTTTGCTGAATTTGAGAAAAATAGATAAGTGCTTCGTTGAACTTTTTGTTATACACTAAAATATCGCCCAACGCTAGTTTTAGATATGCCGTGCCTCTATCACTTAAAGGTAATTCTAAACTATTCTTCAATATTTTTTCTGCGGGTGCCGGTTCATTTTTTTTAAACGTTAGAAAGTTTGCGTATGCAACTTGTAATTGTAACGATTGGGATTTGTATCCATAATCATCTATGAGCGCATCATATTTTTTTTGAATACCATCTAACTGATTGTTTGAAACATCTAATAACTCAATATCAATTAGGTTTAGTTCTGCATCTAATTGGGTAATTTTATTATTTGTATTATCGATGATATAGTTGTAAATATCTTTGGCTACTTCATATTCTTCAGAGTCTAAAGCACTTTTACCTAAATTTTCTAACCTAGAAGTAGAACTGCCATTTATACGTTTAAAAATGGCTTTCTCTTGTCTTAAAGCACTATTGTATTGCTTTTGTTGAACAAAGAGCCAGCTCAGTAATTCGTTCCATAGAATATCGGGATTCTTCTGGGCGCGTTCTAATAATACTTTTTTTAATAGGAGGTTGTTTTTATCCTCAGCATTTTCAGATACAAAATCATCAATACTTCTTAGAATATTAGATTTTGATGTTTTACCGTCTATTACAAGGTTTAGGTAGGAATTGTACATGGCTTCTACATTACCTTGTTCACCATAAATTCTAGCCAGTTGAAAGTTAAAATCTAAAGCAGGATTAAGTTCCATTGATTTTTGAAAGGCTTTTATAGCCATATCCAGTAAACTATATTTTTGAAACTGAAGACCTAAGGCATATCCGTAATTCGGATTTTTAGGAATTATATCTAGTGCTTTATCGTAATAGGTTTGTGCCGTGTCTTCTTTTTCTTGAAGATTATAATTGTAGCCCAAATCTATTAATAGTGTAGGGTAGGGGTTGCGGTCTTTTAAGCGCTCATTTAAAAACTCTTCAGCATCTTGGTATCGCTCTAATTGCTGATAACATGAAACCAAATCTTGTACATATTCCGTTCTTCGCGGATTTTTTTCCACAAGCTTTTCATAAAAAACTACTGCCTTTTCAAAATCACCATCAGCAAAATATTGCTTTGCCAAGAAATCATCTTGGGCATAGGCGAACGTAGACAGGGTAACAAATGAAATTAGAAAAATGATAAAACGCATAATCAAAGATAAGTAGAAAGACGTAAGATGTTGTTAAGGAGATGGTAACAAACTAGGTATTTTAAAATAGAGTTCATTTAAGATTTGTTGTGCGAACCATCGTATTTGGGCATTTTCTTAGATAAACCACAAACACAATCATGTAAATTTTTACAGATGAATATTCTTTCGATATTCTTTTCAATTCTAGATGTACGTGTAGTAGATTGTTTGGCTTGTTGAATATGAAGAATGTATCCTTTTTGAAGATTGGGAGTTAAACTATCAAAAGCTTCTTTAAATTTTGGGTCTTCTGAAATTTTTGTTCTAGTTCAATATGAACAACAAAGTCGGATTATTTTTTGACCTTTTCATGTACCATAAAGTAATATGATTTATGACAGTATAGGATATTCAAAAACCTAATTAATATAACTGGTCTTTTTATTTAATTTAGATAGTAATAAGTTCGATTAAGGGCTAAATCGGATAGATTCAACAGCTTATAGTTTATCAAAATAAAAAAAACAGAAAAATATTAATAAAGGAGCACTGTATGTGCTACAATCCTCCTTTAAAGGTGCTAGAACTTTTAAACGATGATTAAAGTCGTAAGATTAATCAATCATATCAAAACCACAATAAGGCACCAATACTTCTGGTATTTTTATTCCTTCTGGAGTTTGATAATTTTCTAGAATACCTGCTAAAACACGAGGTAATGCTAAAGAGCTACCATTTAATGTATGGGCTAGTTGATTCTTTCCGTTTTCATCCTTAAAACGTAGTTTTAATCTATTAGCCTGGTATGTTTCAAAATTTGAAACAGAGCTAATTTCTAACCATCTGTCTTGTGCAGTTGAAAATACTTCAAAATCAAAGGTAAGTGCAGCTGTAAATCCTAAATCACCACCACATAGGCGTAAAATGCGGTAAGGTAGTTTTAGTTCTCTAAGAATATTTTTTACATGTTCAACCATGCCGTCTAAAGCTTCATATGATTTTGAAGGGTGTTCTACACGAACAATTTCAACTTTATCGAATTGGTGTAAACGGTTTAAACCACGTACATGTGCTCCATAGCTACCTGCTTCTCTTCTAAAACAAGGCGTGTAACCAGTATATGTAATAGGGAAATCGATCTCGTTTACTATAACATCTCTAAATATATTGGTAACAGGAACTTCTGCTGTAGGTATCAAGTAAAGATTATCTGCGGTTACGTGGTACATTTGTCCTTCTTTATCAGGTAACTGTCCTGTGCCATAACCAGATAATTCGTTTACCAAATGCGGTACCTGAATTTCAGTATATCCTGCTTCGGTATTTTTATCTAAAAAGTAGGCTATTAATGCTCGTTGTAAACGAGCTCCTTTTCCTTTATAAACAGGAAAGCCTGCACCAGCTATTTTTACACCTAATTCAAAATCTATAATGTCATATTTTTTAGCAAGCTCCCAGTGTGGCATAGCTTCTGAATCTAAAGTAGGTATTTCACCTTCATTAAAAATCTCTTCGTTATCCTCTTCAGTAGAACCTTTTACAACAGATGCATGTGGTGCATTAGGTAATTGGTATAAAAGTGTCTGTAATTCTTCTTCTGCTGTGTTTAGATCCTCGCCTAATTGCTTAGACTCTTCTTTTAACTTAACAGTTTGCTCTTTTAATAAGTTAGCTTCTTGAACTTTTCCTGTTTTGTATAATACGCCAATTTCTTTGGAAATTTTATTCGATTCTGCCAAAACGTTGTCCAAACTAGTTTGTGCGGCACGTCTGTTTTCATCTAACTGAAGTACTTTTTCAATTAATGGTTCTGCATCTATGTTTCTTTTTCCAAGGGCAAGGATAACGTCTTCTTTGTTATCTCTAATGGTCTGTATTTGTAACATTATGGTGTATTGTATTTGGATGCAAATTTACGTTAATCTTATAATTATTACTGGTATTTAAAGACTAAACAGTTTTGTAACTATTTTTTAAGTTTGGAGTAGCTGGAAGGTAGAATCCATTCATGATGTTTTGTACGGTACCATGGTTCTGCAGCCAAATCTGTTTTAGAATTTATGAAAGATTCATAAGGTTTCCGATTAATGCTGATTTTAGAATTTTCTAAATGAACAGAAACATTCATATTCTTTTCTGCAAATTCTTTCTTTAAATACTGGGCAAATTGCCAAGCAAAATCTGGGTAGGCAAAGATTTTTCGCTCTTGCGCACGTGTAACATACTCTTTTGGGTCAATGATAAATACTTGCTTAGTAGTTGTTTCAATTGCTTTAAAAGTTCCTTTTCCGTGTCTACTACGTAGCATCATTCGCCAGCTCATTCTATGACCTTCTTCAGTCCAAAGTACATCATCTTTAATTGCATGGTGTCTAATAGGTAATATCAACTGTATTATAAAATATAAGCTTGCCCCTAATATGAGTGTATTTCCATAATTTGGCATGGATGTATATGATGCTGCAAAGGGAGCTTTTGTTTTGAAAAATATTTTACGAATGGTTTCTGGGTCAAAAAAGAAAACACTAAAAGCAATTGATAAATACGGAAAAATACCAATCTGAAAAATGATGGAATTAAAAATATGAAAGAAAATTGATGTAAAGAAAGCTATTTTACGAGTTGGTTTCCAAAGTAGCGCAGGTACAATTAATAAATCAAATAAAATACCTACGGTACCAATGATACTATGTATCCAAGGTTCTTGCAAAATTTCACCAACCAACCAATAACTTTTTTTTGACCTCATTAACACTTCAATAGTGCTGAAGTCTAACCATTCGCCATACATTTTAGCAATAGAGGCGTACACATAAACAATGAATAATTGAAGTATTATAAGCCATTTTACATATGAATACATTGAATTGCATTCTAATTTCGGATTGATTTTAACGTCTAATGACCTGTACCTTTCTGCGGGGAAGAAGCACATGGCAAATGAAATTAATATGAGTAAATAGTAATGGTTATTATAGGCAGTCTTTTGCATCAAATAAGTTACTGTCCACAAAACTGTAAATGTTATTATACTTGCACGGTATTTTAACCCTATAGCGATGAAAATACCTAGCAGACCCATTATGCCGAAATAGAAATACATGCCATAGCCAGGTAGTGGCTGTAGAAATTCAAAATCTATGAAAGGGAAAGTATATTTTGGGTCAATTAAATTTCTTTTTACCCAACCTGTGCCAATTGCACCAAAACATTCAAGTGACACGAGTATGCCAAAAAAAATACGAAAGATGATTAGTGGGCTATTATCTATACGTTGAAATAACAACCTGTTTAACATAATTACCGCTGAATAAATTCTATTGATTTTTCTTTGTCTTTGGCTAATTGAGCCTTTAAAGCTTCAATAGATTCAAATTTATGCTCATCTCTTAAACGAACTAAAATATTAATTTGAATTTTTTGATCGTATAAATCTGCATCAAAATCGAAAAAATTGATTTCAATTGATTTTTCAGTACCATTAACGGTAGGGTTGTAGCCTATATTCATCATTCCGTAAATAGTTTTATCGGCAATACTACTGTTAACTACATATGCGCCATTTTTTGGTATTAGTTTGTAGTCTTCGGCTATATAAAGATTAGCGGTAGGGTAGCCTAACTGTTTGCCAATGCCTTTACCTTTAATAATCGTTCCCGTTAGCATGTACTCATAGCCTAAGTAGCTATTAGCAGTTTCAATATCGCCATCCTCAAGCGCCTTTCTAATTTTTGTTGAACTTACAGAAACATCATCAATTTCTTGAGCAGGAATTTCATCTACCGTAAAGTTATAAGTACTTCCAAAAGTGATTAAATCTGATATGTTCGCGGTTCTATTTCGTCCAAACCTATGGTCGTAACCAATAATCACCTTTTTGATATTTAAGGTGTTTACAAGAATGTCCCGAACAAATTCGGTTGCCGTAAGTCTAGAGAATTCTCTGGTAAATGGATGAATGATAAGAACGTCAAGACCAAGTTTTTCTAAAATAGTAATCTTTTCGTCTATTGTATTTAACAGTTTAATGTTGGTATCTTTCTGTAAAACCATTCTAGGATGCGGAAAAAATGTAAGTACAGAAGATTTTAATGCCGTGCTTTTGGCATGGTTTATGATTTTGTTAAGTATTTTAAGGTGACCAATATGTACACCATCAAAGGTGCCTATGGTAATGACCGTAGGATATTCTTCTTTATACTTAGAAATGTTGCGGACTGTAATCACCTATAATAGAAAATAAAAAGACTTATATTTGATTTTGAGTTAAAAGCCTCTTAATGATTGCAAAATTACGCCTAGTTTTCTCAATTACCATAGTATTTCTTTCCTTTTCCAGTATGGCACAAACTGCATATTGGAAAAATACGGAATTAAATGCAACTGCTAAGCAAATTTCTAAACAGCGTTTAAGAGTCAATAAAGGAAAGGCTTTTATTTTAAATCAAGCGGAATTTGAAACGGCCCTTGCTGAAACGCAGAACTCTAAATTAATTTATTTTCCAAATGAAGATGGTAGTTTAATTCCTTTTTTAGTGGAAGATGCTCATCTTTTTTCTAAAGAACTTGCCGAAAAATATCCGTCTATAAAGTCTTATAAAGGTATAGCCTTGCATGACCCTACGAAACAAATACGTTTTAGTATTTCTCCAAAAGGTATTCAAAGTACAATGAGTACTTCTGGTGATAATGGCGCTTTATTTATGCAGAAATCAATTGAGGATACTTATGTACTATATCGCAGAACGGAGCAAGACCAACGAGATATTGACTTTGTCTGTAAGACAATGCCCGAGGTTAAGGAGTACTCACAGAATTTAACTGCAAAGTTAGTTGATGACCAAACTCTCAGAAAATTTAGGGTAGCTATTTCCGCTTCTGGTGAATATACACAATTTCATGGCGGTACAAAGGCAGATGCCCTTGCGGCGATTAATGCAACACTTACTAGAATAAACGCTGTTTTTGAGCGTGATTTATCTATTACACTCGAATTGATTGCGAATACTGATTTAGTAATTTATACAAATCCAGAAACAGATCCATATACAGGTAGTTTAAGTTCTCAAGTGCAAAATACTTTGACAAATGTAATCGGCGAATCAAATTATGATATTGGGCACTTGTTTAATCAGCAGGATAATACTTTAGATGGTAATTCTGGTTTTATTGGAGCAGTTTGTACAGATAGTAGAAAGGGTAGTGGTTACACCACCTTATCTTCGCCTGTTGGAGATGCTTTTGATATTGATCTAGTTGCTCATGAAATGGGGCATCAATTTGGAGCCAATCATTCATTTTCGCATATTTCTGAAGGAACTACAGTACAGGTAGAACCTGGTAGTGGTACAACTATTATGGGTTACGCAGGTATAACCGGTGTTAATAATGTTGCTAGCAATAGTGATGATTATTTTCATTATGTAAGTATAGTTCAGAT
>TARA_R110002033_G_scaffold13325_1_pt1 | contig 13497 bp, 15 predicted proteins | sample TARA_R110002033 | Tara Oceans TARA_R110002033 (sample SAMEA4397051) | marine metagenome | biome: Polar Biome; feature: [SRF] surface water layer (ENVO:00010504); material: water (ENVO:00002006), including particulate matter (ENVO:01000060) such as... | depth 5 m
TCAGTCTTTTTAGCACTGAGCTTTTTTTTAGCACTTTTTTTACTGTTATTTATTTCTTCTAACAGGATTCTTTGATATTATTTTCTATTACTTTTATCAGAATTTATTTCTTTTATTCTATTCTCTCCTATTATGCTTTTTTCTTTATATCGTACTTTGATATTAAATTATTCTATCTTTCTTATTTAGAAGCTCTTATATTTGTTTATAACACTATATTAAGTTGATTTATTTTCTTTCTTGTTATACAATTAGGATATTTATATAAAGGATACAAAATGTATTTAGATAAAATTGGGATTCTAGTAGGAATTGGGTTAATAATATTTATGGTATTAAGTTTTGTAGTAAAGTATTTTATACGAAATAAAGAGTAGAGACTACTCTTCTTTTCTTGAATTTTTTTCGTCAATTCCTGACATACCAAATCTTCTAGCAAGTTCTTGTTTAATTCTATCAGGAGATATGTTTTTGCTTGCTAATGCAACCATTGTGTGGTAAACTAAATCTGCTGCTTCATAAATCATTTCTTCACTATTATCATCTTTAACTGCAAAAGTAAATTCACCTGCTTCTTCAACAATTTTTTTAAGCATAGAGTTCTCTTTGCCATTTAATAGTTTAGATGTATAAGATTTCTTAGGATCATCATTTTTTCTATCTTGAATAACATGAAATAAGTTATCTAAAACAGAATATTTATTAGTTGTATTAACTTCTACATCACTAATTATTTCATTTGTTTCTAAGTTAGTAAAGAAGCATGATTTTCTGCCTGTATGACAAGCTACGCCTTCTTGTATAACTTTTATTAGTATTGTGTCATTATCACAATCAAGCATTATTTCTGCGATTTCTTGTGTATGACCAGATTCTTCACCTTTTTTCCAAATTCGTTGTTTACTTCTTGAAAAGTAGTGAGCAAATTTTGTAGATAGAGTTAAGTCTAAAGCTTCTTTATCCATATAGGCTAACATTAAAACTTCATTTGTTGTTGAATCTTGTGTGATAACTGGAATCAAACCATTCATTTTTTCCCATGCAATATTTTCTATATTCTTCATCTTTTTACCTTAAAAATTTTTGCCTAAATTAATTCTTACACCATCAATAGATTTTTGTTCTGTATTTAAATCAACAGTACCATCTATTTCTATTTCATCTTTGTTTTTTGGAGTTAAATCAACTTCTTTATTTACTGGTTTAGTCAATAAATCTTCTTTTTTTTGATAATCTTTTTTTGTTTTTTGTTTTGTTTGTATGTTTGGGTTTAATAATTTAATATCATTTAAGTCAATATTATTTTTTTGATCTTTGGCATTTAGTAAAACTATAGAGCTTAACAGAACAAAGATTAATATAAATATTTTATTTAACATAGGTATCCAAATATAAAGAGTAGAAAACTACTCTTTATAAAATTATTTGTTTATTGCAGAATTTATAGCTCTATCTTTAGTATCTACCCAAATATTTGGAGTAGAACCACCAGGAGTTAAGAAGATTTTTGCATCTTTATTAACTTTTAAAGCATCATTAAATTTACCTTGAATTTGTATTTGTTGCATTTTAAGTAAATTTGGTGTTAATGATTCAGCAATAACTTTATTTGCTGCTGCTTGTGCTTTAGCTTCAATAGTTACAGCATCTGCTCTACCTTTAGCTTCAATTCTATTAGCTTCAGCATCACCTGTAGCTTTTGCAGCTACTTTTTGAGCTTCTTGTTTAGTTCTTTGAACTTCGTATTTAACTCTTTCAGACTCTTGATTAGCAATTTGAACTCTTTCAATTTGTTCTTTTATCTTAGGAGGAAGTCCGATTTCTCTTAACTGAACAGATAGTAAAGAAACAGGTTTCTCTGGCAAGGCATTGATATTTGCTCTTATACCATCTTCAATTTTAACTGCGATTTCATTTCTTTTTGTTGGTAATTCTTCTGCTGTATATGTTCCAACAACATTTCTAACTATATCTCTAACAACTGGGTTGATAATCTTTTCTTCCCATGAAAGTCCCCAATTAGCAATAGTAGTTGGTGCACCATCAGCTGTAAGTTTATATTGAACAGTTAATTCTATAGATACAGGTAATCCTCTTGCATCAAGAATATTAATTGCAGGATTTAATTTAATTCCCGAATCATAACCACCAATTTGTTCAACACTTGAATAGTTAATAAGTCTAACTTTTGTATCTATTACGATAACTTTTTGAACGACAGGAAGATAAAGATGAAAACCTGGATTTAAAGGAATACTTTCATATTTACCTGCAGTTACTTTAATACCTACTTGACCTGATTCAATAATTACAAAAGGTCTAAATACAAATAACATTATTATTACAATTATAATTGCATAAATGAAACCTGCTTTTTTCCCAAAGTTTTTAAAGAATTCAGGTGGCTCAAAAGGAGGTTGATATCCTCCTCCATTAGAGCCCCCACCATTGTTTTTGTTTTGTTGTCTATTTTTAAAATAATCATTATCTATTGGCATTAATATCCTTAAATATTTTTAAATTTTTCTGCTCCATTTTTATGAAACACAAAAGATAAAACTACTATGTTTTATCTTTTGTATTTCAACTAAGTAGAAAATTCTACTTAGTTAATGTATGTTAAATGTTTAGCATACTTTTCGTTTTTACCTTGAACGATGTCAAAATATCCACTTTGAAGTTTTTCAGTTATAGGACCTCTTTCACCAGCTCCTATAATTCTTGCATCTACTTCTCTAATAGGTGTTACTTCAACAGCAGTTCCTGTAAAGAATGCTTCATCAGCAATATATATCTCTTCTCTTGTGATTCTTCTTCTTTCTACTTTATAACCTAAATCTTGCGCTAAGTCAATAACTGTTGCTTGTGTAATAGATTCTAAAGAAGTATCATTTGGAGGAGTGATAATTACACCATCTCTTACAATAAAGAAACAAGCCCCCGATGCCTCAGCAATATAACCTTGGTCATCTCTTAAAAGTGCTTCATCATATCCAGCTTCAACAGCTTCATATTTTGCCATTTGAGAGTTTAGATAATTAGCAACGGCTTTTGCTTTTCCCATACCTGAAGTATTTGGAGTTCTTGTCATTGATGTTATTTTAACTCTAACACCTTTTTTAAGACCTTCTTCACCTAAATAAGCACCCCATTCCCAAGCAGAAATAGATACATTTACAGGAGCTTCTTTATGATAAAGTCCCATAACTCCATAACCCAAATAAACTAAAGGTCTAATATATGCACCTTCAGTTAATTCATTTTTTTGTAATAATTCAATTTGCGCTTTATTTAATTCATCTTCCGTAAATGGTACATCTAATAGTGTCATTTTTGAAGAGTTTAATAATCTTTTTGTATGTTCTTTTAATTTGAAAATAGCACATCTACCATCATAAGTTTTATATGCCTTTGTACCTTCAATTGCACCATTTCCATAGTGTAAAGTGTGGCTTAATACATGAACTTTTGCATCATTCCAATCAACAAACTTCCCATCCATCCAGATGTATTTTGCTTCTGTCATCTGATTTTTCCTATTATAAATTTTGATAAATAGTCTATCGAAGTTTTGATTAAATAAAAGTGAATCTATTAGTATAAAAAATATCTATAATATTTAATAAGTTTATTTATGTTTAAATACGGTTTAAAAAATTTATATTAACGAGAATATAATGAATCAACAAGAATTATGGAATAAAAAATTTTCAAGAGATGGGTATTTATATGGAACTAATCCAAATCAATTTATAAAAGATGCTTCTGCGAATTTTAAGAAGAGTCAAACTGTATTGTGTCTAGGTGAAGGGGAGGGAAGAAATGCAATCTTTCTTGCTAAAGAGGGCTTTGTTGTTGAGGCAATAGATGCTTCAGATATTGGTTTAAATAAACTTTTTGAACAAAGTAAAATAGAAGATGTAGAGATAAAAACAAATTGTTTGGATATAAATGATTGGCAAGCTTCTAAAAAATATGGGGTCATATTATTCTCTTTTTTGCATTTAAAGATTGATGAGTTAAAAATTTTGATTAAAAAGATAGAAAGCTCACTAGAAGAAGAGGGATTTTTTGTATGTGAGGTTTTTTCAAAAAGGCAAATTGAAAGAAATAGTGGTGGACCAAAAGACTTAGAATTACTTTATAGTATAGATGATTTTAAATCTAATATAAAAGAATTAAAAATCCATAAATTAGAAGAAGTAATTACACATTTAGAAGAAGGAACTGGTCACCAAGGCGAAGCTAGTGTGATAAGATTGATAGCACAAAAAGCTAAAAATTAACAGGCTTTTAACAAAGTTTTTAGTAGAGTAAAAACTTAAAATAAGATATTAAAATTAATAAGAGATAGAAAATATAATGAAAAATACAATAAATGAAATTATAAAAAATAAAGTACTGATTATCGATGGAGCAATGGGGACTCAATTACAAAATGCAGAAATTAAACCTGAAGCATGGAAGTATGAGGACCAAGATTTAGAGGGGTGTAATGAACTTCTAAATGAAACAGCACCTGAAATTTTAGAAGGAATTCATGATGCTTATGCAAAAGCAGGGGCAAACTTAATTTCAACAAATACTTTTGGAACTATGCCTTGGGTACTTGATGAATATGGAATCTCTTCAAAAGCCTATGAATTATCTAAACTAGGTGCCGAACTTGTAAAAAAATCTTGTAAAAAGTATGAAACAGAAGATGAGCCAAGATTCTGTTTAGGTTCAATTGGACCAGGAACTAAGCTTCCATCATTAGGACATATTAGATATGATGAGATGTATGAAGGGTATAAAGAAGTAGCAAATGGATTAGCTGATGGCGGATGTGACATATATTTACTTGAAACTTGTCAAGATCCACTTCAAATAAAAGCAGCACTTCATGCACTTACTGATACACATCCTGAAATCCCTGTAATGGTATCTGTAACTATTGAGTTATCTGGAACTATGTTAATAGGAACAGATGCTATGACAATAGCTGCTATTTTGAATCCTTTTAATATTTTATCTTTGGGATTTAACTGTGGAACAGGACCAAAACAAGTTCACAAACATGTAAAAACATTAAGTGAAGTTTGTAAATTCCCAATTTCTGTTCATGCAAATGCAGGACTTCCTCAAAATAAAGGTGGAGTTTCATTTTATCCAATGGGACCAGATGAGTTCACTGAACTACAAAATAGTTTTTTAGAAGTAAATGGAGTCTCATTTTTAGGTGGTTGTTGTGGAACAACTCCTGAACATATAGAAGCCTTGGCTAATAAAGTGAGAGGAAGAAAACCAAAAGCACCAAGTGGATTTTTGAAAGCTTCTTTAGCATCACTGTTTAATACAGTTCCATTAAAACAAGATCCAGCTCCTTTATTAATAGGGGAGCGAAGTAATGCAACTGGTTCAAAAGCTTTTAGGGATTTATTAAAAGATAATAACTACGAAGGAACACTTTCTGTTGGACAACAACAAGTGCGAGCAGGTGCACATATTATTGATGTAAGTGTTGGATTTGCTGGACGAGATGAAACAGGAGATATGGATAAAGTAGTTGAACTTTACTCACAAAAAGTTTCACTTCCTTTGATGCCCGATTCTACTCAAATAAAAGCTTTAGAAGCTGCACTTAAACAAATAGGTGGAAGATGTATAATCAACTCTGTAAACCTTGAAGATGGAGAAGAAAAGTTTGATGCTGTTTGTAAATTGGCTAAAAAATTTGGAGCTGCTCTTGTTTGTTTAGTTATTGATGAAGTTGGAATGGCAAAAACTAAAGAAGACAAAATCAGAATTGCGCAGCGTATTTATGATTTATGTGTAAATAGACATGGCTTTAATCCTGAAGATTTAGTTTTTGATATGCTTACATTTACTATTGGTTCTGGAGATGATGAGTATAGAACAGCTGGTGTTGAAACTATGGAAGCGATTAGAGAGTTTCAAATACTTCATCCAGAAGTGGGAACTACTTTAGGGCTTTCAAATATCTCTTTTGGACTTGATATAAAAGCTAGGGTTTATCTAAACTCTATTTATTTAGATCATTGTGTAAAAGCTGGACTTACAAGTGCTATTGTAAATGTAAAACATATATTACCACTAAATAAAATTACAGAAGAAGATAGACTAGCTTGTGATAATTTGATTTTTAATAATCAAGAAAATGGTGACCCTTTATTTAAATTTATTGATCACTTTTCAAATGTAGAAGCCCAAGAAGATCAAAGTGATGAAGAGTATTTAAAAATGGAACCAATAGATAAAGTTAAAAAACTTTTATTAGATGGTGACAAAGATAGACTTATTCCTTTGGTTGATGAATTAAGACACACTATAAAACCAGAAATGATAGTAAATGAGTGGCTAATTGATGGAATGAAAATCATTGGAGAACTTTTTGGTTCTGGTCAAATGCAATTGCCATTTGTACTTCAAAGTGCAGAGACTATGAAAGCAACAGTAGATGCTCTTAATCCATATTTACCAAAAGAAGAAAAAGCTAGTGAAACGGTTCTTGTAATTGGAACAGTAAAAGGTGATGTTCATGATGTGGGTAAAAATTTAGTTGATATTATTTTAAGTAACAATGGATTTAAAGTAATAAACATAGGAATAAAAGCTGATATCAATGACTTTATAATAGCAGTTCAAGAACATAAAGCACAAGCAATTGGTATGAGTGGATTACTTGTAAAATCAACTGCTGTGATGAAAGAAAATCTTGAAGAACTTAAAAGACAAGGTATTGATATTCCTGTACTTTTAGGTGGAGCAGCACTAACAAAATCATTTGTAAATGAGTATTGTAGACCTTTATACGAAGGACCAATATTTTATTGTAGAGATGCCTTTGATGGAGTTGTATCTATGCAAAGAATAGAATCAGGTGATTCTTTGAATACAAAACTTGCAGCTGATTTGGTAAAAGATGAAGATGATATTAAAAAAGAGAAAAAAGAGGTAATAATTCCTCCTTATGAAGAGATAGAATTACCTCCAAAAGCTGAGTTTACCTTCCCACCACTTTGGGGAAGAGTTACTCAAAATAAAACATTATTAAATAAAGATTTGATTTTTTCTTGGATAAATCATAGGGTTCTGTTTAGACAAAGATGGGGATATAAAAAAGGTGCGATGAAAGCTGATGAGTTCTTAGCCCATGAGGAAGATGTAGTAAAACCACTTTATGAAAAATATAAAGAAGAGTTTTTTGAAAAAGATATCTTTGACCCAATAGCTATTTATGGATATTACCCTTGTATTTCCCATGATAATAAGCTTTATATCTTTGATAATGAGTATGCTTTTAATAGTTTAAAAGAGGCACAAAATGTACCACCATTAGAAAAAGCCATAAAAGTGTTTGAATTTCCAAGACAAACAAAAGCACCATACAGATGTATAGCTGACTTTTTTGCAAATGATAGATTAGATGTGGTTGCTTTTACACTTGCTAGTTCAGGGTTAAAAATAACTTCTTATGAGAGTGAATTATATCAAAACAGTGAGTTCTCAAAATATCATCAAATTCATGGATTAGGTGTTGAACTTGCAGAAGCTTTAGCTGAGGTAATTCACAAACAAGTAAGACTTGATCTTGATATCGTACCAAAAGAGGGACATACTTTATATGATGTTCAAATGAAACAATATGTCGGTTGTAGGTATTCTCCTGGTTATGCAGCGTGCCCTGATTTAGAACAAAGTAGGGATATCTTTGATTTACTAAAACCAGAAGAGTTTGGAATAACATTAAGTGAGACTTTTCAAATAGATCCAGAGCAAAGTACATGTGCCATAGTAGTGCCACACAATAAAGCCAACTATTACAACATATAAAAATTGTTGTAGTACGGGTATTTTTATCTAATCTCTGCGTTGGTATTTAAAATTTTCAGACTCACTTACTAAACTGTAAGCTCCTCCAAAAATTTTAAATACCGTCTTGACCTTGAACAAAATTCCCTTCACTACAACGATTTTTTAGTAATTTAAAATTAAATCAATATCGAGAATATATGAATAACAACACAAAAGGTATAACAATAACCGCTTTGGGCGTTTTACTAATGAGTTTTGAATCTTTATTTATAAAACTAACTAGTATTTCACCTTTTACATTTTCTTTCTATCTTGGAATATTTATGTTTATAGCAATGATGGCAACATTATTAATAAAACAAAGAGATATCATAAGAGAGGTTACGAAGACATCTTTTTATATCTTTCTTTTATGCGGAATATTAATGGGTAGTGCAAATATTTTCTTTATTTGGGCGATAAAAAGTACAACTGCTGCAAATGTTGTTCTTATCATAGGAACAGGGGCTTTATTTACATCTTTCTTTGCATATTTATTTTATAAGGAAAAAATAAAATTGAATGTTCTTATTGCTTCATTCTTTTTATTTATTGGTCTTTTTATAATTTTTAATGATAAGGTAGGAGTAGGTAATTTAAAGGGTAATCTTTTAGCTATTTTATGCACAATGACTTTTTCTTTATCGTTTGTTTTAATGTCAAAATATACTAGAATAAATCGTATAGCACTAACTGCAGTCACAGGAGTATCTTTGGCTATAATAGCTTATTTCGCAAGTGATACAATTAGTATTGACTTTTATAATCTTTTCGTAGTAGCAATCATGGGTTTAATTATCACTCCCTTTTCAAGGGTTTTAATATTTAGTGGAACAAAATTTATAAATGCGAGTGAAGTAAGTCTTCTAATGATTATTGAAACAGTTATGGGACCTATTTGGGTGTGGATGGTTTTAAATGAAGTACCAAGTTCTTATACTTTTATAGGTGGGAGTATTATTTTGCTAACTTTAATAGCAAACTCAATGTACATCATGAGAAAAGAATAAATTTAATTGTTTATCATGATATTTACTAAGTAAAATTAGGGAAAGAATACTTCCTAAAAGAGCAAAGCCCATATCACTTTGAGTATCCCAAATGTATCCTTGTGTTCCTAAAAATGCGGTGGCATCTTCTCCACTAAATATTGCTACGAACCACTCTATTAGTTCATAAAATGCTGAAAATGCTAGACAGAAACAGATAATAAAGAAGTTTCTCCATTTTGGAAAAGTAATTATATTTTTTCTTATAAGTATTTCCCTTGCAATTATTGCGGGAATAAAACCTTGGGCAAAATGTCCTACTTTGTCATAGTTATTTCTACTTTGATTTAGGACTTCTTTAATAGTATCAAATAAAGGAACTTCTGCATAAGTATAGTGACCACCTACCATTAAAATAATACAATGAATAAGAATAAGAGTATAAGTAAGGGATGTCAATTTAAAAGATTTGTATGTATAGGCAAGTATTATAAATCCAATAATAGCTGGAAAGACCTCTAAAAACCAAGTAAATTGGTCTTTGGGATTAATTCCTGACCAAATTAAAATAGTAATAAAAATAATAAGCCATAAATATTTCATAAAATATTATATCAAATTAATATATTTATTTATGCATTTGTATATAATTACATATGAAAAAAATATTTACAAAAACATTTAAAAACAAAAATCTTCCTTTTTTAGAACTGCGATACTCTAACTCAAATCTTCATTATAAAAAGCACTTTCATGATAGTTTTTCTTTAGGTGTAAATAAGAAAGGAGAAAGTATATATACAAATAGTGATAAATCATATAATTTAACTAGAAATAAATTAAGCATAATGAATCCACATGAAGTGCACTCTTGTAATGCAAGTAGTGAAATTTTAAATGAATATTATATGATGCATTTAGACACTTCTTGGTGCAGAGATATTCAGAAGCTTATTGATGAAAAGATTACAACTTATATAAATGTGCCAACACATATATTAGAAGATGAATCTTTTTATGATGAATATCTATTTTTATGTGGGTATTTATTTGAAGAACACTCAATTGTGGATAAAGAAGATGCTTTGATAAATTTTTTTATAAAGTTCTTTTCACTTTTTTTAGAAGAAAACCAATCCCCAATAGTGGATGAAAAGTTTGAATCGATTATAAATTATATGAATGATAACTATAAAGAAAATATTAGTTTAGATGATTTGGCTAAATATTTTGATTTAAATCTTTTTTATATTATCAGAATATTTAAATCCAATATGAATCTTACACCCAGAGCATATTTAATAAATGTTAAAATAAATAAATCAAAACAATTTCTTCAAGATGGTTACTCAATTGTTGATACTGCCTTAGAGTGTGGATTTTTTGACCAAAGTCATTTTCATAAAAACTTTGTAAAAATAGTTGCAACAACTCCAATGGAATACAAACTCAATTTTGTACAATAAGTTATTTTAAAAAAAATATATACTTCTTCTAAATTTTATTTAGGAAAATATATGAGTTTTACAATTTTTTTGACAATGTTCTCTTTTGCTTTAGTGATGTCAATTTCTCCGGGTCCTGTAAATATGATGATTATAACTTCAAGTATAAACAATGGATTTGCAAGAACTTTTAGTTTTATCTCAGGGGCAACTATTGGCTTTATTCTTTTATTAATATGTATTGGGCTTGGATTATCAAAGATAATAAATACCTATCCAGATATTTTATTATATGTAGAGATTTTTGGTTTTTCATTTATTATATATTTAGGGATAAAGATTCTAAGTTCAAAGCCAAGTTTGGAAGTAAATAAAAATGATAAAATAAACTTGAGATTTCATGAGGGATTTTTACTTCAATGGCTAAATCCTAAGGCTTGGATAGCTTGTATTTCTGTGGTTTCTATGTATTCATCATCTGAATTATTTACTATTTTTGTCATTATTTATTTTTTTGTTTGTTATTTATCCTTGTCATTTTGGGGAGTTTTAGGAAGTAAAGTCACTAGATTCTTTGATACAGATTTTAAATTGAGAGTATTAAATATTATTATGGGACTTATTCTTATACTTTGTGCTATCTCAATGATTTTTGTAAATCTTTTTTCATAAGCAAATAATTTAAATTGCTATTAGTAAAATTTGGGTAAAATGAGCAGAATATATAAAAAATAGGAAAAAACTTGTTAGATAAAATTTTGAATTTTTGTTTTAGTGTTTCTAAGCAACCTGTTTTATTAAAAGATTTATTAGTGGCAAATGTTCAGCATAATGAAAAAATGCATGTGGATGCTGCAAAATTAGGATTTAGACTTAGTATTGGAAAAGCATACATCGTATATATTTTGATTGTTGCGATTCCTGTGATACCTTTATCTTTATTGGCACATACTATTTTTGAAAAAATTGATGCACATGCTTCTATTGTGGTTTCTATTATCTTTACTGCGATAATTTTTATTTGGTTCAATTTCTTTAGAATTTGGATAAAAGACAAAATGGCAAATAGAGTTATAAGAAAAGCTTGGATGATTCATTTTCCATATTTTCCTTATGATGAGTATAGATATAAAATAGAAGAGATTTTTCATAAAGCTATGAAAAATGAAATTCCAAGAAAAGACTTGGAAAGATATATACTAGATAGTTTAGTTCAAAACTAAATTATCTAATCATAAAATGCTTTAGCCTCTTTATTTCTACTTTTCTTTAATTCCATATCAATATATTTTGCTTCTATATCTTTTTTACTTTTTAAAGCAATAGTTTGTTTTCTATTTCCACTTGGATTTATTTCATAGATAAAAAAACCAGCTTCATACATAGATAATCTGACATTTGAAGAGATAGAATAAGTAGTCATAATCGCATCATCTTTACAAAGTTTAAAAATATCTTGAAAATATTCCACACTCCACAGATCTTTATTTACTTCGCTTGAAAAAGCATCTTGATATACGATATCTATATCATTTAAAGTTTTGATATATTTTCTTGCATCTCCAATAAAAACTTCTATTTTGATTTTTTCATCTTCATAGGAAAAGTTTTTGGCTATGGAATTTATTATATGTTTGATTTTTTCAAACTCTTTTGGAAAAGTAAATTTATCCAAACTTTTTATTAAATCTTCATCTAACTCAGGAGAATAAATCTCTAGGTTTATATCTAAATTGTTTTCTAAAATATAATAAATAGTAGAAAAAGTGTTATAACCAATCCCAAAACAAATATCTAAAATCTTTAGTTTTTTTAAATCTTTTTTTAGCGTAAGTGCAGGTATTACATGCTTATTTAAAGACTCTTTTATGGCACCTGTTTTAAGGTCATGAAAGTGTTGATTGTATTTTGTAGAAAATAGGGTGTTAGAACCATCTATTGTTTGGATTTCTTTATTCATATAAGTTTTAAGAGATATTTCTATCTCTTAAATTGACTTTCTTAGTTTCCTAAAGATGATAATTTATCATCAGATAAATAAAGCTCTTCGTTTGACATTACGCCAATTTTGTGAGATAAAATATCTTTTGCAATATCTTTTGCTTCTTCTAATGAGTGCATATTACATGTACCACATTGATAAATATTCAGTTCTGGGATATCTTCTTGTTTTGCTACATTTAAAACATCTTCCATAGCAGCTTTCCAAGCAGCAGCTACAACTTCTTCTTTTGGACTTCCAAGTAAACTCATATAAAAACCAGTTCTACAACCCATAGGTGAAACATCAATGATTTCAACAGTAGGTGAATTTAAATGTTCTCTAATAAATCCAGCAAAAAGGTGCTCTAAAGTATGAATCCCTTTTTCACTCATCATATCTTTATTTGGTACATAAAATCTTAAATCAAATACAGTAATAATATCACCAGATGGTGACTTCATTGTTTTTGCAACTCTAACTGCAGGTGCTGGCATAATTGTATGATCAACTTTAAAACTATCTAATAATGGCATATAATATCCTTCAATTTTGTTATTAAAGGGATTTTAACTTAAAGTTAATAAATTGACGATTATATATAATAATTAGTAAAGATTTTCTCTAACCATTTTTTTGAAAGCTTTCATATGAACTTTGAGCATATTTGGTATGATATCCTCTTTACAAGCATGAACTATATTTGCATATTCTGGTTTAGAATAAATTGTTGCTCTGTCTCGTGCAAGAAGTATAAGTTTATTTATATCATCATCTAAAGTAATATCTTCTCTATCTGCAATGGCATCATACACATAAAAAAACATTCTTCTCTCTTCATTTGACATTTGACAAGAATCATCAAGCATTTTAAGTGCTAATTTTCCCGCATACTCTATCTCAATAGGTGTAAAGTTATAGGTATATGCCCAATCATAAGCTTTTTTAAGTATGTCCATTTTATATCCTTTGATTAGTGCTCAAATTTATTTAAGTGGCAAACTAAATCACTATCCATATTTGTTAAATGAAAATCAAACCATTCGGGTAATTTTTCTATAAAGTATGATTTCAACATCTTTTTACCAAATACTGAGTGGGAATTTTTTATAAAATATTCCATCTCTGCTAAGGCTTTGTAATGTTCATCTTTATGCTCTTTTATAGTTGGATAATTGTATTTTTCCATAAGAAACTCTTCTTCTTGGAAGTGTCTTTGGCTATG
>TARA_R110002033_G_scaffold50415_4_pt1 | contig 13495 bp, 8 predicted proteins | sample TARA_R110002033 | Tara Oceans TARA_R110002033 (sample SAMEA4397051) | marine metagenome | biome: Polar Biome; feature: [SRF] surface water layer (ENVO:00010504); material: water (ENVO:00002006), including particulate matter (ENVO:01000060) such as... | depth 5 m
TTCCATGTGGGGCTTGTTTGCTTTTCAGCCGACTGTTGCGAAAGGAGAGCGCAGCTGACGGTCACCCTGAATGCGCGGCCGCTGGCCTTAACCATTGTTCAAAAAGACGGAAGACCGGCCACAGTTTAAGCCACCCCAACGGGGGGACAGAACGCGGGTCAAGACATTCTGAATTTCGAAAGGTTTTGAAACAGTCCCGTACTGTTCGAGCCTTTTACCAGGACGACATCGCCCGGGGCGAGCTGTTCGGTCAGGATGTTCTCCAGATCTTCCAGATCAAGAATGTTGAACCTGCCATCATGGTCAGTCGAAGCAAGCCCCGCCTTGAACGCGTCACCGACAAGATAAACGGTGTCCAACGGCTTCTCTCTGAGCAGGTGGATAAGCGTGGCATGTGCTGCGTCGCTGTCTTCGCCAAGCTCCGCCATATCCCCAAGAATGGCCACCCGTTTCCCATCGCAAGGCATCGCAAGCATGTCATCCAGCGCCGCGCGCATTGATGCCGGGTTTGCGTTATAGGAATGATCCAGAATTTTCGCGAAACCCTTTGCGACAGCCAGTTCGATAACCTGGCCACGCCCGACATCTTTTGCAAAAGTCGTCAGATGCGCAAGCACCGGCCCGACCGGTTGGTCCAGTACACGGACGACCGCAGCCACCGCCATCGTGTTATCGATCGCATAGCGCCCCGCGCTTAGGGTTGGCACTGTATGGAGTTCTCCGAAGACACTCAGCGTGACCTGTGATGCCGAAGGGGGCGGGGATACCGGAAAGATGTTGGCCCTATCCGACCAGCCATAGGTTACGATTTTCAGGCCGTTGTTCTTTGCCGCGGCCTCTACGATCTCGTATTCGTTCATATCCCGGTTCAGGATCGCCACGCCATTGTCGGGCATCTCGGTAAATATGCGCGCTTTTTTCTCAGCAATGGTGGCCGTGTCTTTGTGATAGATCAGATGTGCGGGATGGATGTTGGTGAACACTGCAATGTCCGGGCGCGCCAGTCGGGTGTTCTCTTGCATCTGTCCGATCGCCATCTCCAGAATACAGTATTCCGTATCAGTGGGGGCGCAACACAGGTTCCAGGCAAGGCCGCGCACCATATTCGCGCTGAAGCGGGTGGCGTGAACCTTGCCGACTGCGCCAAGACAATGGGCAATCATTGACGTTACGGTGGTCTTTCCTGCGCTGCCTGTAATGCCGACAACCGGGGCAGCGAGCGACCTGCGCGCATCAAGTGCCAGTGCAATCAGAGCTGCGCTCATATCGGGAACGCGTAATACGGACCCGGCTTTGACGGATGCGCCTTCGGTGCGGCTCACGATGGCAAGGCGTGGAAAAATCTGGCTGTCTTCAAGCTCTTTATAGGGAATTCCGAACCGGTCCTCCGGATGCCGCGCAAATACGATGTCATCGGCGCGAAAGCTGGGGGCGAACGTGGAAACGCCGTTCAATTCCTGGCTGGCCGACGGTGGGCGCAGCCATTCCGACCCCGGCAGAAGGTCGGTGATACCTTGGGTTGTCCAGCGCGCCTGTCCCGGTTTTCCGACCTGTCTTCGCTTTTGCTGATCGCAAAGGTCGATAAAGCTGTCCCGCTCTTTCAGATAGGACCGATAGGCGATCAGGCCGGACAGATAGTGTTCTACATCGTCGATGCGTACCCGAAAGCCGTGGTGGCGAATGAAAAAGCTTCCGGTGACAGAAGCCGGATTTCGAAAATACATCGCAACTTCGGGAAAAAAGAACCCGTTGGTCAGATATTGCGCCCGATGTTCCATTGCCTCGCGAAACGCATGAAGATCCAGCGCGTCGATGACCGGGGTCAATGATGCGTCCTGCAGCGCTCTTTGCAGCAGCAGTCGTGTGGCACAACACAGTTCCAGCAGGGTCGGAAAGGTAGTGATCCGCTCGCGGATAAAGGGCAAGTAGTCCCGGACGTTGCGGATGCCGAAAGCGATGTATTTCGGGTCGGTGTAATGACGCGACAGTTCGTTGACGCAATACGCCAGCCAATGATCGTTGTACTGCCAGTAATCCTTGGCGATGAAGTAATCGACGGCACGTCGGGTCGCATCCAGCCAGCGTTGATCGCCTGTGGCACCGTAAAGCCGCATCAGCCCGAATGCGGCTTCTCCGTCATAATAGACCGTGCGAAAGTCCTCTTTCGGGGACAGGGTGTCTGCATCCAGAACGTGGCAAAAGCTGCCGTCCGCCCGTTGCATCGACAAGATGCCGTTGCCCAGTCGACGTGCCAGCTCAAGTACGGTTTTGTCGCCTGTCACCTCGAAAAACTTGCAGCACGCCAGAATGGCAACGGCGTTGCCGCCAAGTTTTACTTCCTTGCCCGTGTCCATCAGAAAGGCAGAAGCGCCGTCCGGTCCATGGCTGTATTTGACAAGGTTTTTCGCGATCTGCCTTAACGACCGATCAATGGCCTCGCGAAGATCATCGCGTCGGGACAACTCATAGGCTTCACACAGCGCATAGGTGCTGCTGGCATGGCGCAATGTGTTATAGTGGTTGATCGGACGGTCAAAGCAGGGATGCCTGCCATAATGAAACATGCCGTGCTCGTTCACCTGGGCCGCAAGATACCCGGCACTTTCATCTATCAGAAAATCCAGATTGGCAGGCTGCATAAGGTCGAAAATACGCCGACCACCATTCGGCCCGGACGGTTCGAGGTTTACAATTTCGTCGCTGTCGCCATCCCGAAACATCCCGTCAGTCGAGAAGAGATGGACGGTGTCGGTCTCTTTGGGAACTTCAAACGTTTTGCCAAACCGCCTTTTCCAGTAGATCCCGAAGTTGTTGAGGTTGATTTCGCAATGCGGAACCTGCGCGCCTTGATATAGCAGGGCGCTGCCGTTCAGTTCACCTTCGGTAATCGCATGCTGGAAATCCGTATCCAGAGACAGACCTTTTCGGCTGTAGTTGCGTTTCACCTTCTCCAAGGCAGCAATGTAGGTGGCAAAGGGTACTGCCTGTACCGAGGTCGCCCAGTCCAAACGCACATGACGTGCAGCAAGCATCTGCAGCGGGCCTTTTTCCTGCAGCCGTTCGCGCAATTCAGCAAGCGTAGATGCCGTGATTGTTCTGACCCGCGCCCGGCTGTCACCATCCGTCGCAGAAACAAAGACAACAAAGCGCGGATAAGGCGCGGGAAGAGAGGACACCCGCGATGCGAATTCATCCAAAAACTTCGATACGGCATTGGTTTTCATAAGAATTCAGCGTTCGCAGTTAGAATTTTTGGCACGTTGGGCCTGTAAACATTCATACTGCATGACCTGCTCTCGTGGAAGGTCGGGTGTTTGGTTTCGTCAATGCTGATCCGGCCCCTGGTTCCGGGCCGTTCAGGTGTAGAAGTTGCCCTATCTGTTTGGAAACAAAGGCGGGTTTGTCTGATCCGTTCAGGCTCCATTGGTGCCGGCTGGGCGCCTCTCGGCTGTAACAACTATCTCAAGTTCAACTGGCCCAGCCGTTTTCTTGGTCACCTGCAGTGGGCTGGTCCAAGTTTGCTTCTTCCCGGTTGCTTGCCGATTCCTACATCCTTGCCTTTTCGCGAACCTTTGATTGAGCTTTTCTGGATAAGCGACTGGATTTGCGACATCTTCCGCATCGTGGACCACAGAAGAGGTTTCCCCGATTGCCGTGGCTTGGTTGACATTCGGCACGAATCATAACTATTGATGTTACATGAAACGTGACAGCCGCCTTTCCTCCGTCCTTCATGCGCTTCTCCATATGGCAGAGCATGATGGTCCCATGACCTCTGACGATCTCGCAAAATGTCTGGGCACCAATCCCGTGGTCGTCCGACGCAGCATGGGCTTCCTGCGCCAGGCCGGAATCGTGGCGTCGGACAGGGGGCACGCAGGAGGTTGGCGCATCACGGCGGACCTGTCCGTCGTCTCGTTGCGGCAACTGCATGATGCCTTGGGCGAGCCTGCGCTTTTCGCTGTTGGAAATCGCAATGAACTGCCGGACTGCCTGGTCGAACAGACCGTTAACGCGGCGCTGGACCAAAGCTTTGCCGAAGCCGAGGCGCTGTTGCTCAAACGTTTCGGAGAGATCACCTTGGCAGACCTTGCCGCAGATTTCACGCTGCGACATGCCGCCCGGCGAAACCAGAAAGAAACCTGATGATCCATGATGTTATTGTTATCGGAGGGAGCTACGCCGGCATGGCCGCTTCCCTCCAACTCCTTCGCGCGCGCAGGTCGGTGCTGGTCATCGACGCGGGGCAAAGACGCAACCGGACGGCCGCCCGTTCGCACGGCTTTCTTGGGCAGGACGGCGTTGATCCGGCGGTTATCGCCCGCAAGGCCCGCACCGAACTGGAGGCCTATCCGACGCTGACCTGGACAGAGGGCGAAGCCACCGCGGTCACGGGCGCGCGCGACGGTTTTGTCGTGACATCGTCCGACGGAGAGCCGCACCACGGTCGCCGCATCCTGTTTGCCACCGGCGTGACCGACCAGTTGCCCCGGATTGCAGGACTGGCCGAGCGGTGGGGCAGGTCAGTCTTTCACTGTCCCTATTGCCACGGGTATGAGCTGGACAAAGGTGCTATCGGCGTGATCGCCTCGGGGCCGGCGTCGGTGCATCAGGCCGAGCTTCTGACCGAGTGGGGCACCATCACGTTGCTGGCAAATGGTGTCGTGACACTGGAAAACGCCGACCGTCAGAGGTTGGAGCAAAAGGGGATCACCGTCGTCGATACGCCGATCGCTGCCGTTGAGAACGAGGCCGACGTGCGGCTGACGGACGGTCGCCAGCTTTCCTTTGCGGGTCTGTTTACCGCAACGCGGATGTCACCGGCCAGCACGCTGCCCGCCACCTTGGGCTGCGCCCTAGCGGAAAACCCGATGGGGCAGATGATTGCAGTGAGTGGCTCGAAAGAGACCTCTGTGTCGGGCGTGTTTGCCTGTGGCGACGTGGCTGTCGCCCCAAGTTCCGTGTCCCTTGCCGTAGGGGATGGCGCGTTGACGGGCATGCATGTGCACCGCTCGTTGGTCTGGCCTGACGCCGGAAGCTGAACGCGGACTGTCCTGTCCGCGACCTGACCCCGCTATGGTCGCGTTACCTGTGAGAGGGCTTTTAAGCTTGGAGTGTCGTAGCATGGCCCGTCTGTTGGGCCATGCGTTGCTCGGCCCTTGCTAGCGCGCGTTCGAAGACATCGCGCGCCGGTCTTGTGGCGTTGAGCCGTGGGAGGATCGGATTGCCAATCGAAATATCCAGATCCAGAGGATCACCGTTGTCGTATTCGGTCCCCTTGTCATCCAGCAGGTTCTGGATCTCTGTTTCCAGATCAACCGAAGACATCATTCCGGTTCTGCCCCGCACAATCAAGAATGCACCGTTTCCGGCATAGGCCATCATGGCGTTCTGGGTCATCAGGGCGCTGCTGATGGCGTCCGCCACTTCTCCCAGGGCATAGGAGAATTCGTCGGAAGACGTCCTTGCATGAATGGTGTCGATCCGATGGATTTTCACAGCCTCCACCTGCGATCCGGCAAGCCCCGCCTGGGACAGTTGCAGCAGGTAGTTGCCCAGAGCATCATAGCTGATCAACCCGGGAAAGCCTGTGATCGTAAAGCTTTGGGACAGGCTTTGCTTTGCATCTATGGCAAGCGGGTTCTGCGATGTATTGGCACTGTGGGCGTCCCGGATCTGCTTTGCGATGCGCAACCGCGCGCCGAGCTCTGAAATATGGAAAGGCTTGTTGGCGTAATCTGTCGCCCCCGCCTTGAAGGCGCGATCCACATAGTCCCTGTCAGTCATCGAGGTCAGCATGATGATCGGCGTGCGCTGGTAGGCGGGCAGGGCGCGCACCAGACTGCACAATTCAATGCCGTTCATCCCCGTCATCATGATATCGAACAGCAGGCAATCGAACGGCACTGCGTCGCGCCCGATCAGCTCAAGCGCGTCTTCGCCGGAGGATGCGGTTGTGACGTCATGAAAGCCCAGTTGCCCGGTCAATTGGGACAACAAGTCGAGTGTGAGCTGATTGTCATCGACGGCCAGAATTTTCATGGGTCCCTAACACGGCTGTGCGCGGCTTAAAAAATCCGCGAAAAAAATGATGTGACGTAAAAATCGGTTTGGTGTTCTGGGGTACTCGTTACTCCACCAGGCGGCCTGTTCGACGGGGCGGAGCAGGGATCGTCTGGTGGGACATTTGGCAGGTATTCGGTTCAGGTGCTCACCGTCAGAGACTGCGCACCTCGTTCTCGTTCGCTTTGAATTTTGTTGCCTGGCGGGCTTCTGCAAGACGAACCACACGGTCAAAGGTAAACTTGACCCTCTGGGTCTTGTTGGCCGACGGGTGGACAGGTCGACCGACCGACAGTGTGACTTTCATCTGACGGCCATCGTCGTCACGCAGGTCCATGTCGTCCAAAGCGGACTGAAGCCGGTCCTCAAGCTCGTGCCAGACCGGGGGGTGTTCTTCGGTGACGATGCCCAGAATTGTACCGTCTCCGGCATAGGCCATCAAAAGTTGGGTTCGGTCCACAACCTCTGCAATTGCCTGTGCAGCAGCAGCTATGGCGCTGACAAATTCGCGGCTTGTGCCATTGCGATACAATGCGTCGATCTCGTCGATCTTTACGGCGAAAGCCTGGCAGATCTTCAGATTGCTGCGCGACAGTTGCGACAGGTAATTGCCCAGGGAAAACGGCAGGACCAGCTGATTGACGCCAAGAACATACACCGGATCTTCGAGTCCGAACTTGTGAATGCCGGGCAGGCCGTTCCTGGTCATGGTGTTCGGATTGAGCCGTGGCGCTTTGTCCGAGGTTTCGGTCATACGCTTGGCCACGCGCAAACGTGTGGCCATCTCTTTGATCTCGAAAGGTTTCGTGAGATAGTCGTTGGCGCCCGCTGCAAAGGCCTGTTCGATGGACACCGGGTCCGACTTCAACGTCAGCATCAGGATCGGGGTGTCGTGATAGGCGTCCAGGCTGCGAATCCTCCGGCACAGGGTGATCCCGTCCATCTCCGGCATTTCGATGTCCAGCAGCAGGCAATCAAACGGGGCCTCTGCTTCGGCCAGAATATCGAGCGCCTGTGGACCCGAGGCCGCGACGCTTACGTCCCGAAAGTCGGTTTTCTGAAGAATGGCCGGCAGGAAATCAAGAATGAACGGATTGTCATCAACAGCAAGAATTCTCATCTTTTCGACTTTCTCATTTGGCTTTTGCCGTTTCACGGATGCGACCTGGCGCCGGGGTGTCGCGTTGATGTTCAGGGTGCTCCGGTGCGTCGGCAAGTGTCGCGCGCCGTTGCAGCATCCCATGAACAAGGATGGAAACCATCGTGGCCACGACACCGCCCAGTACATAGGCCAGTGCCACCAGCCCAAGATGCCCGCCCAGCAGGAAGATCACAGCGGCCGACAGGTTGGCGTAGATCAGCCCGATAAACAGAAAGGCCCAGATGCCTGGACCTGGTTCGCGTTTGGTCACGATCGGGGGCAGGGTGTATTTCATTTCGACCTGGTCTACATCGTAGGTTACGCCGGACAATCGTTGCGGATCCGCCTTTGTGTGGGATCTGCGTCTGCGCCCCTGAGCGGTCTGGAAGGCAGCGGATGCGTCGTAACCTTCACAAGGTAAAAAGGCTGACCGGAACGTGCTGGGGGGCACGGGTGTTCCGGTCAGCCCAGTGAAATGGCCCCTCGTGTCTGCCCGGGCTGGCAGCATGAAGAAGGGACCAAATCCTCGTTTCATCTCTGGGGTTCTCCGATCAGATGTCCGGGGAGCCGTCGAGGCCATCGGTCAGGCCGCCCAGCAGATCGCTGCCATCTGTCAGGCTGTCCAGCGTGCCGCCCAGCAGGTCGCCGCCACCGAGCAGGCCACCAACCAGACCGTCGTCACCGGTAAGGCCATCCAGCAGGTCGCCACCGCCAAGGACATCACCCAAAGGTCCGTCCTCGCCCAGCAGACCGTCCAGCAAGCCGCCCGCGGTGCCGTCTTCGCCGGTGCTGTCACCCAGCAGGCCGGTGTCGAGCAGTTCACCGACCAGGCCCTCGTCGCCTGTCACGTCGGCCAGAAGACCGTCGTTCCCGACAACATCACCCAGCAGGCCGTCCGAGCCGGTCACGTCGCCCAGCACACCGGAGTTGCCGGTGACATCACCCAGCAGGCCCTCATCCGCGATGACCGGGTCCAGAATACCCCGTTCGGGTGCAAGCCCGCCTGTCAGCCCTTCGAGCGTGCCGGACAATCCGTCCTCTCCGCCCAGCAGGCCGCCTGTCAGGCCACCCAACAGGTCGCCTTCTCCGCCGAGCAGCCCACCGACCAGGCCATCTTCGCCGATGATGCCATCCAGCAGATCGCCACCGCCCAGAACATCACCCAACGGGCCGTCCTCGCCGATCAGTCCGCCAAGCAGGTCGCTGTCACCCAGCAAACCACCCAGCAGGCCGTCTTCTCCGGTCAGACCATCAAGCAGCCCGCCTGTGCCGTCTTCGCCTGTGCCGTCACCCAGCAGTCCGGTGCCGGTCAGATCACCGACCAGTCCGTCGTTGCCAGTGACGTCACCCAGCGATCCGGTGTTGCCGACAACATCACCCAGCAGCCCGTCGGAGCCGGTGATATCGCCCAGGATACCATTGTTGCCGGTGACATCGCCCAGCAGGCCGGTGTCCGAGACGAGCCCGTCAAGAATGCCGGTTTCACCGTCGACACCATCGCCGAGCAGCGGTTGTCCCAGCAGATCCTGAACAAGATCACCAAGCGGCGAGTCCTCACCCACCAGGTCACCGAGCAGGCCGTCAGATCCCGTCACGTCACCCAGCAGCCCGTCGTTTCCGGTCAGGTCTCCGAGGATCCCGTCATCAGAGATGATGGGGTCCAGGAAGCCTTGGGTGTCCGTATCCGTTGGATCGGTTGGATCTGTCGGGTCCGTAGGATCGGTTGGATCTGTAGGATCGGTCGGGTCCGTAGGATCGGTTGGATCTGTGGGATCGGTCGGGTCCGTTGGATCGGTCGGGTCCGTGGGATCGGTCGGATCTGTGGGATCGGTCGGATCTGTGGGATCGGTCGGGTCCGTTGGATCGGTCGGGTCCGTGGGATCGGTCGGATCTGTGGGATCGGTCGGATCTGTGGGATCGGTCGGGTCCGTTGGATCGGTTGGATCAGTCGGATCGGTTGGGTCCGTCGGATCAACAGGGTCGTCACCACCGCCACCAGCTGCGCCAAGCAGTCCCAGGCCACCAACCACGGCAGCCGCGATTACGCCGGCGTCATCCATGGTGCCGCCCACGCCTGCTTCACCGGCAATCTCGGTGCCGTCAGCCATCACCAGGCTGTGCAGCGATCCATCCGCCGTGGGCACATAGTAATCGAGGACAGTGATCACATCGCCATTCTTGAGCGTGATGAACAGGTCATCGCCCTTGCGGGAATAGTTGGCAACGTCCGCTTGGTTGGCATCGATTTTGATACCAATTTCCGTGCCGGCCTGGAGGGTTGTGTTTGCCATGTCTGAACTCCTGATGGTGGTGCGCTACAAACCACGCATATGCTAAAGTATGTTAATAAACCTTAAGTATGTAAAACCATACCAAAGGTGTATCTGTCAACGCTTCTGGTTGTTTGGCGGTGGGACGAAATTAACCTGACCTTGCGGGGGGTACATGGTTGAGGCTAGAGTTAAACATTTGTATTTAAATGATAATATTTAGAAAAGTGAAAAGCCCCGCCATTTGGCGGGGCTTTTGCTATTGGCCAAGAATTGGAAATTGTCTGTTCACACACCGTCCAGCGTCGATGTGAGGCCCGAAAGCAGACCATCGTCCCCGGTCAGCCCACCCAACAGGTCGCCGCCAAGCAGGCCACCTGTCAGCCCCCCAAGCAAGCCGCCCGATGTGCCGTCCTCGCCGGTACCATCGCCCAGCAGGCAGGTGCCGGTCAGATTGCCGAGCAGACCTTCCTCGCCTGTCACGTCGGCCAGAAGGCCGTCGTTCCCGACAATATCACCCAGCAAGCCGTCCGAGCCGGTCACATCACCCAGGATGCCGTGGTTTCCGGTGATGTCTCCCAGCAGGCCGTCATCTGCGATGACCGGGTCCAGCAAACCATCTTCGGCTCCCAGCGTGTCCAGCAGGCCGCCGGTCAGGCCACCCAACAGGTCGCCCTCGCCACCAAGCAAGCCGCCGGTCAGACCGCCGAGCAGGTCGCCTTCACCACCGAGCAAGCCGCCGGTCAGACCACCCAGCAGGTCGCCTTCACCACCAAGCAAGCCACCGGTGAGACCGTCGAGCAGGCCGTCCTCGCCTCCGAGCAAGCCACCGGTCAGACCGCCGAGCAGGTCGCCTTCACCACCAAGCAAGCCACCGGTGAGGCCGCCGAGCAGGCCGTCCTCGCCACCGAGCAAGCCACCGGTCAGACCGCCGAGCAGGTCGCCCTCACCACCGAGCAAGCCACCGGTCAGACCGCCGAGCAGGCCGTCCTCGCCACCGAGCAAGCCGCCGGTGAGACCGCCGAGCAGGCCGTCCTCACCTCCAAGCAGGCCGCCGGTCAACCCGTCGAGCAAGCCGCCCGCCAGACCGTCTTCACCGGAGCCATCGCCCAGAAGACCAACACCGGTCAGATCGCCGATCAGGCCATCTGCGCCTGTCAGGTCGCCCAGCAGGCCGTCGTCGCCGATCAGATCACCAACCAGACCATCCGAACCCGTGATGTCGCCCAGAATGCCCGAGTTGCCGGTGATGTCGCCCAGCAACCCGCCATCGGCAAGCAGCGGATCAAGCAGGCCGGTGTCTGCACCAAGCCCGCCCAGCAGGCCTTCGACCGTGCCGGACAGGCCGCCCAGCAGGCCGTCGTCGCCGCCCAGGACGCCATCCAGAAGGCCGCCGCCGCTGCCCAGAAGACCGCCAACGACGCCTTCCTCACCGAGCAAGCCACCGACAATGCCTTCGTCGCCCAGAATTCCATCGGTCAGGCCGGTGCTGCCCAGCAGGCCGCCCACGACACCCTGATCGCCCAGAACACCGTCAAGAACACCTTCGACAGTTTCCAGAACGCCGTCCACCGCGCTGCCTTCTCCTAGCAGGCCATCGGTCAGGCCGGTGCTGCCGAGCACGCCACCCAGCAGGCCATCCTCGGAAACCAGACCGCCGGTCAGGCTGCCCGATCCGTCGCTGTCACCCAGCAGGCCAGTGCCCAGCAGGCCACCGATCAAACCATCGGAACCGGTCACATCGCCCAACAGGCCGTCCTCGCCGACGAGTTGGCCCAAAAGACCGTCCGAGCCGGTCACCGCGCCCAATAGCCCGTCGTTGCCAGTCAGCTCGCCCAGCAATCCTTCGTCTGCCAGAACGGGGTCAAGCAGGCCCTCGACGGCTGGTTCGGTTGGATCAGTCGGCTCTGTAGGATCGGTCGGGTCCGTTGGATCGGTTGGGTCTGTTGGATCGGTCGGGTCCGTTGGATCGGTCGGGTCCGTCGGGTCCGTGGGATCGGTCGGCTCGGTTGGGTCCGTCGGATCTGTGGGGTCGTCATCGCCACCGTTGGCGGCCACCAGGCCGGTTGCGAGAGCGGCAAGACCTGCGCCGATCTCTTCCATATTCATGCCAAGGCCTGCGACTTCTTCGGTTTCGTCAGCAATGCCTTCGACACCGCTGAAGCTTCCGTCAGAGAACATCAGCTTGTGTGCTGCGCCACCGGCTGCGCGGTCGTAGAAATCCGTGACCGTGATGCTTTGACCATTGGTCATTTCGACGACCAAGTTGTCCCCGGATTTAACGTAGCGGGCGACGTCAGCCTTTGTGGCGGGTATGGTTACGTTCGCTGCCGCCCCAGCTTGGATTTTTGTGGTAGCCATCTCAACATCCTCTGTGCGGAAGATCGCACTATCTAAAGTTTGTGTTTACATACTTAATAGAAAAAACACATACTAAAGTTGCAGTCAATACGACTCGCGCGTTGAGGGCGCCGCTTTTGAGAAAAGTGGCACTCGATTGTTTTCTAAGCATATAATAATGGCGCTTCGTGGTGCCGCAGTTGACAGGCGGGAGATTGGAATACAGGGTTTTATATAAGGAAAATACCCTCTTAAGGTGTATTCAGGCATCAGAATGTATGCGTTCGGGAAACGATCCGAATTGGGAGAGCGCAATGACACGAAAAGCAGATCTTTCGAAAGACGCGACCACGGTAAGGCCCGTTCTTCAGGCTATTGCGCGTCTGATCTCGACTGACCGGCGCGCTGTGATTCTCGCAACGGACAAGGCCGAGGTTTTGTTGTCCAACGCCCCCGCCACACGGGTCGGGATGGACACCGAAGGGTTGAGCACCGCTTTTGACTGGCCTGTTCTATGTGCCCGGGCGCGCCGCGCCGGCAGCATCGCGGTTTCAAAAAACTTCCGGAACACCGAGCTTGAGGGCGAGCTGGTTTATGTGCCCTTGGGGGCGGCAGACAGTTTCATGCTGCGTCTGGCCGAGACGGATCAGGAAGCAGCGGTTTTGCGCAACCGCACCCGCACGGCGACGCTGCTTCGGGTCTCGCATGATCTGAGAACCCCGATCCAATCCTTGTTGGCCGCAACCGATGCAATGCTGAATTCGAAAGATACCGGCACCGCCGATACGCGCCGGGACCAGATGCAGCGGTCGGCGCAGCTGGCGCTGAGCCATATCGACAATGTCATCAAGGTGATCCGGGGCGAACTGACAACCGCCGACATCCAGTCGGACGAGGATTTCAGTCTCGCGGAAGAGGTGCGGGCGACTTTGGACATGATCCGGCCCATTGCGGGGACACGTGGCACATCTGTGGCGTTGACGATTGCCCCGCCAGCCGAGGAGCGGGTGAACGGACCCGTCCGGTTTGTCAGGGCGCTGTTGCAGAACATGTTCGACAATTCGGTCAAACATGGCGGGACAAAGGTCGAGGTGCGCGTCACCAGCGAAAGTACTGCGGAAACGGCCGCCAAGAGAAACATCTTGGTCGAAGTGAGCGATCTGGGCGGGGGCCTGCCCGAGGCACAAAAGGCGCGATTGATGCGTGCCATTGACCTGGCCGACATCTCCCTCGCGCGGCAATCCGGCGCTGCATCCGGTCCGGCAGAGGGGCGGCCCTCTGCGGGGCTGAACGTGCTGGCCTATGCGTTGAGCCAGCTTGGCGGGACGCTGGAAGTGTTCGATCGTGGCGAGGACGGAGAAGCGATTGCAGAAGGTTCGACTGCCAAGGTGGCGGGTACGATCCTGCGGGCGCGGTTCGATCTGGCGGTGGCAGAGAAGGCCGCGCATCCGGCCACGGCACCGCATCCCGTCGCCGTCGACAGCCAGCTTCTGCGCGGCATTGGCGTGCTGGTGGTCGAGGACAGCCCCTCGAGTCGCGATTGGGTCGTTCATTGCCTGCGCGCCGCGGGCGCCCAGGTGGTTGCGGTTGAAAACGGCCTGCGCGCACTGGAGGCGCTTCAAGGTCCTGATGCGGTCGCAAACATCGACTTGCTGCTGACCGATATGACTTTGCCTTACAT
>TARA_R110002033_G_scaffold50094_4_pt1 | contig 13443 bp, 11 predicted proteins | sample TARA_R110002033 | Tara Oceans TARA_R110002033 (sample SAMEA4397051) | marine metagenome | biome: Polar Biome; feature: [SRF] surface water layer (ENVO:00010504); material: water (ENVO:00002006), including particulate matter (ENVO:01000060) such as... | depth 5 m
TTAAAGAAGCAATTTGCAAATTCCTTTTGAACCTATAATATTTGGTTACCATATTAACATACATCTAATTTTAGAGTATGCTGCGTTTTTTCTTGGTTTTAGATATTATATTTTCTTAAAACGAAGGCAAAAAGATGTTATTTCTTCTAATAATCGTTTATCAATTATTCTTGGTGCAGCTTTAGGTGCTTTAATTGGTTCTCGCTTAGTTGGTATACTAGAAAACCCACTTGTTGAATACACGCAACAAAATCTGCTTCAATTACTTAATACAAAAACCATAATAGGTGGTTTATTTGGTGGTTTACTTGGCGTAGAATTAGCGAAGAAAATTATTGGCGAAAAACAATCTTCTGGAGACCTTTTTGTCTTTCCTATTGTGCTTGGGATTTTTATAGGACGCATTGGCTGTTTCTTATCTGGAATAAACGAATTCACCTATGGGAGTGAAACCACTTCAATTTTCGGAATGGACTTAGGCAATGGTATAAGCCGTCATCCAACATCACTTTATGAACTCACTTTTTTAATCCTTCTATTTTTTATTTTAAACCATATTAAAAAGAATTCAAACTTAAAAAATGGAAACCTTTTTAAACTCTTTATGTTAAGCTACTTTGGGTTTCGCTTTTTTATAGAATTTTTAAAGCCGAATGTATTTTATGTCTTCGGACTAAGTAGCATTCAACTATTATGTGTAATTTGTTACATATACTATTATAAATTCATCTTTCAAAGCCTTAAGAATGCCAGTTAGAAACTACACTTATTACGATTTTACATTAAGCCTTTGTCCTGAATGTTTAAAACGTATTGATGCTAAAATAGTATTTGAAAATGATAATGTTTACATGCTAAAACGCTGTAAAGAACATGGCAATTCTAAGGTGTTAATTGCAGACGATATTGAGTATTACAAAAACATAAGAAACTACAATAAACCAAGTGAAACGCCATATAAATTCAATACCAAAACAGATTATGGTTGCCCTTACGATTGTGGTTTGTGTCCAGACCATGAGCAACACAGTTGCTTAACGGTTATTGAGGTAACAGATCGTTGCAATTTAACATGCCCAACGTGTTATGCTGGCTCTTCTCCAACATACGGAAGACATCGCACACTCGAAGAAGTTAAGGCCATGTTAGACACTATTGTAAAGAATGAAAAGGAACCAGATGTGGTACAAATTTCTGGAGGTGAACCAACCATACATCCACAGTTTTGGGAAATTATGGACTATGCAAAATCCTTACCTATTAGACATTTAATGTTGAATACCAATGGAATTAAAATTGCTAAAGATTTCGCTTTTGCTGAAAGACTGAAAACCTACGCTCCAGATTTTGAAATCTATCTCCAATTTGATTCATTTGAAAATAGTGTATTGCGTGAATTACGAGGAGCAGATTTAAATGATATAAGAAAGCAAGCGATAGAAAATCTCAATAAACTAAACCTATCAACAACTTTGGTGGTTACGCTTCAAAAAGGTTTAAATGATAACGAAATAGGAAAAATAATAGACTTTGCTTTAAAACAGAAATGTGTGAGAGGTGTTACGCTTCAACCCACTCAAATTGCTGGTCGCTTAGATAATTTTAATCCAGAAACGGATCGCATGACTTTAACGGAAGTGCGTCGCAAAATTATGGAGCAAACGAATATTTTTAATCCTGATGATTTATTGCCTGTACCTTGTAACCCAGATGCGTTAGTAATGGGTTATGCTTTAAAATTAGGTGATGAAGTGTTACCATTAACGCGTTATATTAATCCGAACGATTTATTAGACAATAGTAAAAATACCATTATTTATGAGCAGGATTCTCAGCTTCAAGATAAAATGATTGAGTTGTTTAGTACAGGGAATTCGGTTGAGGTTGCTGAAGAAAATTTAAAGTCTATTATGTGCTGCTTGCCCAATATTGATGCACCAAATTTGGGTTACGACAACTTGTTTAGAGTGATTATTATGCAATTTATTGACGCTTATAATTTTGATGTGAGAGCGATTAAAAAATCTTGTGTACATATTGTAGGTAAGGACAATAAAATTATTCCTTTTGAAACGATGAATCTCTTTTATAGGGATGACAAAAAAGCACGATTAGAAGAACTTAGAAATGAAATATAACTATGACAAATTTACTCATTGAAGCAACAGGAGGAATGGACTTAAGTGGCATAGTCATTGTTATTGTAGCCATTATGTTTTTACCAGCTATTATGTTTTTACCAGCTATTATTTTAACAATTATTGGATTCGCAGTGCTTAAAAAAAACAAAAAAGCAGCTAAAATTTTATTTATTCTAGCTGCCACGTATGTTATAATAAGTTTAGGAATTTGTGGTAGTATGATGATGTAATTATACTAAAATCAATCCCTAAATGTTGATTAAAAGCTTACTGTTTAGTCCAAACAGAACCTCCACTTGTAGTACTAGTTATAACAGCACCTGTTGTTGGCTCAGTTTGAGTAACCGTTTCGTTTTGAGAAAACGTAAGTGTTTGCCCATCTGCAGAAATTGAAAATGTTGTTGTTTGCTCTCCTTGTAATGACGTTTCATCCATTCCTTCAAATTCAAATTCAAAAAATGAACCATCAATTGTCATTACGTTTCCGCTTGTAGAATACGTTCCGCTTCCACTAACATTCTCTAAAGTATATGGCTCTGAAGACATTGTTACTCCATTAACTACAACGTTAGAATTATATGTATAACTGCCATTAGTAGTAAAATTACTTTCTGTAAAAGTTAGTACATAATTTTCTTCTGTACTTTGTATATCAATATCAGACGAAATACTCTGTCCATCAAAATCAGTAGATGTTATTAGCGTTACATCAAAATCTGTTAAGTCCCAAGACCCAATTAGCGCAACATTAGTATCACCATTATTAGAGCCAGTATCTATACCATCGTCTAATGGTTCATCTTCACACGTAAAAGCTGTTAATAAAGCAAAAAGACAGAATAGAGATAAAAGTTTTTTCATATTATTTGGGAATTAATTATTTGTTGAACCACAAATCTACATTATTTTTTTGAGTCTATTCTTTTCCAGTTTGTTCCAATAAAATTTCTGTCGTCATAATCCTCAGATAATACAAAATAAAAATGCTTGGTTATATAATAAACTTCAGCGTTTCGCTTGGCATATCCTAAAGCTCCTATATCCTTTTTTTGAAATTCGACCTTATGGTTTTTGCTGTTTTTATTAATAAGTTCAACTGATTGAGTTCTCCATGGTTGCGCGTGAAATAGAATTTTTAAAGGATTTAAATAAACTAATCCAATGATGGTTACTACGGGAATTGCTTTTCTTAAAATGGGTTCAGCTATACCTTGTTTTGCTTTAAATTCCATAACCAGTAACGGAATTGGGAATAAAAAAACACTGTAATAAATTAAGGTCTTAAAAAAGCTAAGTTTAGTTTGAAAATAATTGAATATATCTAATATAAAAAAGAACAATACTAGATAGAAAACTATTCGAATTATTTTCAACATATTAATTGACTTCTATAGAATCTTAAGTTATTATTTTATGTAATAAACATTTAGTAAAAGTCCTTCTTTTTAGGAAGGGTTTATATGGGCTTTTTTAAAACTTAACCTTAGTATTTATAATTTCTTCTCCTCGTTTTACTGTTATTGCTGCTTCGTCACCATTATCAAAAACAGATAAAGCTCTCATATAACTCATCATATCAGTTATAGTGCTATCACCTAATTTTAAGACAACGTCGCCTTTCTTTAGGCCAGCATTAAATGCTGGAGTTTCTTCTCTAGTACCATCAATGCGCATCCCTTTACCGTCATATAAATAATCTGGCACAACACCTAATCCTACTTTAAATCGCGGCGATTCCTCACTTTCATTTTTCGTTTTTCTAAAGGCTAATTCACCATTATCATCTAAATCTGTAATAATATCAAAAATGTAATGCGAAATAAGGTTCATTCCGTCGTAATTCAACTTCTCTGAATCATCACCTGGTTTATGATAATCTTCATGCTGCCCAGTAAAAAAATGTAACACAGGAATATCAATTAAATAAAAAGAGGTGTGATCACTTGGTCCTACTCCACTTTCGTTTTCAACGATTTTAAATTTATCGTTATTTGCTTTTAAAGTTTGTTTAAACATTGGTGACGTTCCCGTACCATAAACGGCTAATGTGCTATCTGTTTTCATTCTGCCAACCATATCCATATTAATCATGTAATTAATAGATGTAGCATCAATAGTTGGATTTTTAGAAAAATAATTAGAACCTAACAATCCCATTTCTTCTCCAGAAAATGCCATAAACAAATAGTTATTTTTATCTTTAATTTCAGCTTGGTCATTCTTTACTTGTAATCGGCTTGCTAAATTTAAAAGCACTGCTACTCCACTTGCGTTATCATCAGCACCATTATGGATTGCTTTATCTTCTCCACGATATAAAGATCCTTCACCACCAAAACCTAAGTGATCGTAGTGCGCACCTATAACAATGGTTGTTTTAGCTTTATTATCAATAAAACCAATAACATTATGACCTGTAATTGTACTGTCTGCATTGGTTGTAAATACAACTTCACTATGTGGATCCGTTTTAGGTTTAAACGAAAATGATTGCAAAAACCCCTCTGTTCCCTTTGGTTGGAGTCCAATAGATTCAAACCTTTTTATCAGATATTCTGAAGCCAAGACTTCACCTTGTGTACCTGTTTGTCTACCTTCAAGCTTATCATCAGCTAAAAAGACAACATCATCTTTTATCTTATTCTCTGCAACTTTTGGCTCGTTTTTACAAGATAACAATCCGACTAAAACGAATAAAAATATCCAATTTTTCATTTCAAAATATCTATTTAATTAATTCAGTAAAATGTAGTTCACTATTAAAAATCAAGTCAATTTTTAAGTGTTGTGAGTCGCTCATTTCGTCACTAAATCTTACTTTTACACAAAATTAGGCATTAAAAGCCATTTATTATAATTCTTTATTATGAACAGAATCACTGTTATTTTAATTCTACTTGTTACATTTTCTTCTTGTAAAAATGAGAGCTCTGACGCTTCTGGTTACTCTACAGATACAACCTCTGGAGCAACTAAAAAATACGATTCGTTAATCTACCCAGAAGAAACGCACTTTAAATCTATCAGACAAGTCACTTATGGTGGCGATAATGCTGAGGCTTATTGGAGTTTTGATGACAAACAGTTAGTGTTTCAATCTAATAATGTAAAATGGGGAGTTGGCTGTGATCAAATGTTTTTAATGAATGCCAATGAAACTTTTACAGATAGTATTGCACCACCAATGTTAAGTACCGGAAAAGGTAGAACGACGTGTGCTTATTTTTTACCAGATAACAAACATATAATCTACGCTTCTACGCATTTAGTACAAGACGAATGTCCTGACGCACCTCTTAAGAAAAATGGTAAATATATTTGGCCAATCTATGATAGCTACGATATTTTTGTTGCTGATTTAGAGGGTAATATTGTAAAGCAATTAACCAATGAAGTTGGTTATGATGCAGAACCAACAGTATCTCCAAAAGGGGACAAAATTGTATTTACTTCAACTAGAAGTGGTGATTTAGAATTATATACTATGAATATTGATGGTAGCGATGTTAAGCAAATTACACACGAATTAGGTTACGATGGAGGCGCTTTCTTTTCACCAGATGGTAGTAAATTAATCTTTCGTTCTTCTCGTCCTAAAACTGAAAAAGAAATTAAAAACTATAAAGATTTATTAGCTGAAGGATTAGTAGAACCAACAGAAATGGAACTTTACATTTGTAATGCAGATGGTTCTGAATTAAGACAATTAACCGATTTAGGAAACGCTAATTGGAGTCCGTTTTTTCATCCTTCTGGGGATAAAGTATTGTTCTCTTCTAATTTTGAATCTGAACGTGGCTTTCCTTTCAACTTATATTTAATTGATATTGATGGCAAAAATTTAAAGCGTGTAACACATAGTGAAACGTTTGATGCCTTCCCTGTTTTTTCTAATGATGGTAAGTATTTAGCGTTTTCTTCTAATAGAAATAATGGAGGTGGAAGAGATACTAACTTGTTTATTGCTGAGTGGCAAGATTAAATATTGTCTGTAAATAGAAATCTCTTTATCATCTAAAACTTATAGCCTTTCACGTTCCTCTGCATCAGTAGTGCGCTCATTGGTAGATAATTTTGTGTTACCAAATTTGTAACGGAAACCTAACTTAATGGATCTGTTATCTACATCTACATTGCCAAAACTTGATTGATTTAAATAGCGCGTTCTAGATTTATAATCTTGTAAATTGAAAAAATCTTCTAAAGCTAAAGTGATAATTCCCTTTTTCTTTAAAATAGTTTTAGAGACACTTAATTCTGAAACTAACCTATTATCAATAGTTTGAAATTGTTGTAAATTTTTACCAACCCATGTAAATGTGAGACTAGCATTTAAACTTCGATCTTCTAAAAAAGAGAAACTATTGGACAAAATACTATAATTAGACCATTGGTTTTGTTCTACAAAGCCTTCTTCAAAATTAGCCTCTTCAGCAATATTGTAAAAAGAAGTTACAAAATATAAGTCCCATGTATTTGTAGGTGCATAGATAAATTCAAAATCGAAACCAAACTCTACTTTTTTGTCGAGATTGGTTGGTGTGTACGCAATAATGTTGGTATCGTTATCTTGACGAGCTAACTCCACAATATCACCATCGTAATTATCGTAGTATGAAGAAACCGTAAAGTATTCTAAAAAATTAACTCCTAAATAAAAATGATCTCTATAGGTTGGATTTAAATTAGGGTTACCTAGAACTACGTTATTCTCATTTAAAAAGAAAGTGAAAGGATTTAAATTAGTATAACTTGGTCTTGAAATGCTTCGCTTATAATTTCCTGTAATACCTACAGATTCTGAAATTTGATGCGATAAACTAGCATTAGGAAACCAATCTAAGTAATCTTGAGTATTTGCTTCAGACAAGGTTACAGATTTACCTTCTATACTACTTTGTTCTACTCTAAGCCCAAAGCTTAAATCCCACTTATCCCATGATTTGGTGTAGTTAGAATAGGCTGCTAATACTTTTTCGTCATATTTAAAAGCATCTGTATTATCTGTATTTATAACTTCGGTACCACCAATAATATCTAACCTAGTAATGTCACTATCTGTATTTACGTTAGAGTATTTTGCTCCTACATCAAAACTAGACGTCTCATTTATTGGTAAATTATAATCAATTTTACCATTGATAATACTGGTCTTTTGATCGGCATCAGTATTAAATTCTGAACTATTTATAAATACGTCATCAGCATCAAAATTATCAATGAAAACGTTTTGACTACGCTTGTAATCGTATGCTGTATAATGTGCATTCACTGTAAGACTTGCACTATTTTCAAAATCGTGTCTAAAAATTAAATCCGTTCCAATGTTATACTTGTTATCTCTAGATAAATTATCTGCGGTAAAACGACCTAAGAAATCTAAGTTTTGATCTGTAATATTGGTTTTGTTCTTTATTTGGTATTTAAAATATGGTATGTATAAACCTGTACTTGTTAAGCTTATCGTGTTATTATCATTGATATAATAATCAAAATTAAGATTTAAATTATGTGTTTGAGACCATGTATTTCTGTTGATATTAGATTTCCAAATCTGCTCAATTTCATCAGAATTATCTAAATAATTAACGGTATCATCTTGATCTCTATTTATTTTATTCTGAGAATAACTATAGTTTAAATTAAGATTGATTTTATTATTTTTAAAATAGTGACTTGTGCCTCCATTATATCTCGGAAAAACACCTTGCGTATAATTGGTAAACACACTTCCTCTATAACCCGTTACCAAGTTTTTACTCATTACAATATTGATTACAGATCCAGAATCTGCATCGTAACTTGCAGGCGGATTTGTAATCACCTCAACCGATTTAATACTATTTGCAGGTGCACTTTCTAGTAAACTAATAAGCTCATCAGAGGTTAATTGTACACGTCTGTTATTAATAAAAACTGTTGCAGGTGCACTTTTAATATTAATGCTTCCTTCTGAAACTATAATTCCAGGTGTGCTTTTTAATACTCCCAGTGTAGAACCTTCTGTTAAGGCTGTGTTTTCTACATTAAATACTAAGCGGTCTGGCTTACGAGTTATGGTAGGTTTTTTAGCAATTACTGTTACTTCATCTAAATTTTCAGAAATTTCATTTAGCCGAATTTCTGCCAAATCTAAATTTCCTGTTAGGATAATTTTTTGCTGAAATTCTTCAAAACCAATAAAGCTAATTTTTACTAAATACATTTTAGTAGAAAGGTTACTAATTCTAAATAAACCTTGGTCATCAGTAGATGTACCTTTTAAAAACGAACCACCATCTTCACTGAATATTACTACGTTAGCTAATGAAATAGGGTTATTATTAGCGTCCACAACTTTACCAGAAATAGACGATTCTTGCGCCAAGATTACTGAAGATATCGCGAGACACACAAAACAAAAATAATAACGAAAACTAAATATCATTAGCAAGAATTGTATGGCAATATATTAATTGTTTTTAACTTTTCACTGTGGTTTTAACGTAAATACCACTGTTTTAATTGTAATAATAGATAGTTTAAAGCACAAGAAATCGATTATATTTGCAAATTACATATAGAACTTTTTTTTAAGTTCATTGCCTTATAAACAGACATGAAGAACATACGTAACTTTTGCATCATTGCACATATTGATCACGGAAAAAGCACATTAGCCGATCGTTTACTCGATTTTACTGGCTCAGTTACTGCTAGAGAGCAACAGGCTCAGCTATTAGATAGTATGGATTTGGAGCGCGAACGTGGTATTACTATAAAATCTCATGCTATTCAAATGGATTATGAATTTGAAGGCGAAAAATATGTATTAAACCTTATTGATACACCTGGTCACGTAGATTTCTCTTACGAAGTCTCGCGATCAATTGCGGCTTGTGAAGGTGCATTACTTATTGTTGATGCTGCCCAAAGTATACAAGCACAAACCATTTCTAATTTATACTTGGCTTTAGAGAATGATTTAGAGATTATTCCGGTATTGAACAAAGTAGATTTACCAAGTGCAAATCCAGAAGAAGTTACAGATGATATTGTTGATCTTTTAGGATGTGATCCAGAAGAAGTAATTCATGCCAGTGGAAAAACAGGTTTTGGTGTTGGTGATATTTTAAAAGCAATTATAGAACGAGTTCCTGCGCCAAAAGGTAATGTAGATGAACCGCTTCAAGCCTTAATTTTCGATTCAGTTTATAATACTTTTAGAGGTATTGAAACGTATTTTAGAGTTTTTAATGGTGAAATAAAAAAGGGTCAAAAAATTAAATTCGTTGCGACAGGAAAAGAATATTTTGCTGATGAAGTCGGAACTTTAAAACTTAATCAAGTACCAAAACAAAGTGTAAAAGCTGGTGATGTTGGGTATTTAATTACAGGTATTAAAACGGCTAAAGAAGTAAAAGTAGGTGATACTATTACAGATTTTGCAAATCCTACAACTAATATCGTTGAAGGTTTTGAAGATGTAAAACCAATGGTTTTTGCTGGTATTTATCCTGTTGATACAGAAGATTACGAAGAGTTGAGAAACTCTATGGAAAAGCTTCAACTTAATGATGCGTCATTGGTATTTCAACCAGAAAGTTCTGCAGCGTTAGGTTTTGGATTCCGCTGTGGATTCTTAGGTATGTTACACATGGAAATCATTCAAGAACGTCTAGAGCGTGAGTTTGATATGACGGTTATTACAACAGTACCTAACGTATCTTACCATGCGTACACCAATAAGAACCCAGACGAAGCATTTATAGTAAATAATCCTAGTGATTTACCAGAACCAACAACGGTTAACCGTGTTGAAGAACCATATATAAAAGCAACTATTATCACTAAATCTGATTTTGTTGGTAATGTAATGAGCCTTTGTATTGAAAAACGTGGTATGATTGTTAACCAAACGTATTTAACGACAGAGCGTGTTGAGTTAATTTTTGAAATGCCATTAGCAGAAATTGTATTCGATTTTTATGATCGTTTAAAAACGGTATCTAAAGGTTATGCCTCTTTTGATTACCATCCAATTGGTATGAAAGCATCAAAACTAGTACGTTTAGATGTTTTATTAAATGCGCAACCAGTTGATGCGCTTTCAGCATTAATTCACGCAGACAATGCTCACCATATTGGTAAAAAAATGTGTGAGAAGTTAAAGGAATTAATACCTAGACAACAATTTGATATTCCTATCCAAGCAGCGATTGGAGCAAAAATTATTGCTCGTGAAACTGTAAAAGCCTTGCGTAAAGATGTAACAGCTAAATGTTATGGTGGTGATATTTCTCGTAAACGTAAGTTATTAGAAAAGCAGAAGAAAGGTAAGAAACGTATGCGCCAGGTTGGTAATGTAGAAATACCTCAACAAGCGTTTATGGCTGTATTGAAGTTGAATGATTAAAGCAATTCCTTTGAAAAAAGGAATCTCATAAACTGTTCTATTAATTTTATTACTTAATCTTAATTATAGAAATCTAACAAATAGATTCCTGCATTCGCAGGAATTTGCTAGCTACCTAAACAATAAATACAACAGATAAACTATTGTATAATTTACCAAACCATAAATTATTAGCGCTAAGCGAAACGGAAACTTAACGACCGTAAAAGCTACTAACGTTGTTTTTTCACCTCCTTTATTAATTTTGCCTAGCGTTGTGTTATCTTTTAATACAATATGATCTTCACTATCTAACTCTACTCCTATTTCTAGAGACCCATTTATTACCGTTTTTTTTAAGATTAAATCTATTAAAAACGTCAATGGCCAAGCAAAATATTTTATTCGTTTTTCGAGTACTTTTTTTAATGATGGTCTTATAACATACATTGCAACACCTTTAAAAACATCTGAGAATGTTGCTTTTAATGGTAAATTAGCTGCACGTTGATCTTTTAATAATCCAGCATCTTCGTAGACATGCTTTGTGGTTTCTAGAGTAATTTTAAAGACATTATCAATATCATTCTTAATGGTGCTAAACAACCTAATTATTGAGAACAACAATATTGAAGGAATTGATATTACAAAAGTGAGCACCCAAAACAACACACTTAAAAACGTATTATCTATAAAAAATATACAAAAAAGAGTTAGTAAAACCCAAAATATAGCCAAATTGGTACCTAAGACTTTACCTATATAGAGTGGAAAAAATAAAGCATCAGCAATAGTTTCTGATACTTCATCTACTTGGTATTTAGAATAATCTACTCTTAAACTTTCGCTATTACTCATTTTATTTTTCTAAAAATTATGCATCTTCTAAAATAACTTTTTCAACATCAAAAGGTTTTCCTAAATAAACCAATTTATAGTCTTCTCCTATTTTATCAATATTGGTATTGTTTGAAGATATAATATTTAACTCACCATCTTCATCTTTTAAAAATAAAGGAATCATGTCTTCATTTTTATTAGTAATATCAATAAGACTTAGGTAATGTGCTTTGTCTTCTAAAGGTATTTCTTGAATTGATGGGTATTTTCTAGTTACTTCAGAAAGTTGAATAAAATCATCTGTTTGAGAAAATAACCCTTCACTAGGATTATCTTCTGGATTATTCATTTCGTCTGGAGTCACTAATCTAAATGATCCATTCTCACCAAACTGCTTTCTAAATTTACTAATAGCATATTTGTTAATGTCTGAGTTTCCTGTCATTGCCATTAAATAACCAACGTCATTTAATTCTATATTATCCGTTAAAGAATCTGAATATATATTAGTACTTAAAGCCTCTAAGCCTAATTCTTTGGCTTTATTAATATTGCTTTGGTTGCTGTCAATTAATACGACATGCCTTCCGTTACTTTCTAAATAATGACCTAATAATCGCGATACTTTAGAAGCGCCAACAATTAATATTCCGTTAGATTTTGTTAAAAATACACCAACTAATCTCGCAAATAATCGTGCTGTTGTGGCATTTAATAAAACGGTTCCTAATACTATTACAAATACCAAAGGTGTAATATACTCTGCTCCTGTAACACCTTTACTAGCCAACTTTAACCCAAATAGTGAAGCAATACCTGCGGCAACAATACCACGAGGGCCTACCCAACTTATAAATAGTTTTTCATTTAGTTTTAATGTAGAACCATAGGTACTTAAAAACACACCTATTGGTCGTATTAAAAATACTATGACTAAGAAAAGTACAGCTGTTTTCCAATTATAGATTAATAATAACTCTTCAAAATTAATATTTGCAGCTAAAAGAATAAACAGAATTGAGATTAGTAAAACACTAAGTGATTCTTTAAAATATAGAATATCCTTTAAATGAGGAGAATTAGAATTACCTAAAACCATTCCCATTACAACTACCGCTAATAAACCAGACTCATGAGCAAAACTATCTGATAAAACAAAAACACCTAATACAGCGGCTAAAGAGAATACATTTATAAGATAATGTGGCACCCATTTTTTATTCAAAATAAGATTAACAGCATGTGCAAAAGTGAAACCAAATGTAGAACCGAATAATACAATTTTACCAAATTCTATTAACGCCGTTTTTGTGAATTCTCCACCTGCATCAACGCTAATAAATTCAAATACCAAAACGGCAACTAAAGCACCAATTGGATCAATAAGTATACCTTCCCATTTTAAAACGGCAGATACATCTTTCTTTAAAGGTATGTTTCTTAAAATCGGAGTAATTACCGTAGGACCCGTTACAATAATAAGTCCTGAGAATAAAAATGAAATTTCCCAACTTAAATTAAAAATGAAATGAGCTGCTAAAGACGCTCCAAAAAAAGTAACGATAGAACCAATAGTGATTAACTTTGTAATTACGGGTCCAACGTTCTTTATTTCGTTTAATTTTAGTGTTAAACCACCTTCAAAAAGAATAATACTAATGGCAAGAGAAACAAAATAAAATAGACTTTCTCCTGGGAATAATCCTTCGGTTCCATTCCAAATAGGTTCAATCCATTTCGTACCATCTTCACTTAAAAACTCTGCTGCAATTGGTCCTACTAAAAGCCCAATTAATATCAATGGTAAAATTGCTGGAATTTTAAATTTCCATGCAACCCATTGTGCTAATATGCCAAGTATAATGATTCCTGCTAATTCTAACATCTAATTACATTTTTTGTGAAAATACTAAATAAATACAGTTTTTAAAGTGCAGTAATTGGTTTTATAACTTAAAGGTTTTTAAATTTTACTATCTTTCAAAACTGACTAACTAAACAATAACAACTAAATTGTCTTTAAAACCTTTTAAAACCATAGGTATTGGTGTCACTTTCTCACCAAATCTCAAAGCTAATATTTATGAA
>TARA_R110002033_G_scaffold10940_1_pt1 | contig 13433 bp, 13 predicted proteins | sample TARA_R110002033 | Tara Oceans TARA_R110002033 (sample SAMEA4397051) | marine metagenome | biome: Polar Biome; feature: [SRF] surface water layer (ENVO:00010504); material: water (ENVO:00002006), including particulate matter (ENVO:01000060) such as... | depth 5 m
TTTCTTCTGACTTTATTTAAAAAATATTTTACTAACTTTACCCTTCACGTAACAAAAAGACTTAATTTATAGGTCTTTTCGTAACACAAAAGGTAATGGCAGATAGTGTTTACATATCTAAAAATTTAGATGAGAACCAACTTCAATTTATGAAACTAATGGAAACGTATGAAATTTTATATTTCAACATGTATTCCATTGAAGAAAAGCTTCAACAAAAATTTAAAAACCTCAATGAAATTCTTGAAAATTTAGTAGATAAGGAGTTGTTGATTCGTATTGAACGAGGTAAATATGCCTTAAATAACTATGCTAATATACATACACTAGCAACCTTTATAGGCCAAAATAGTGCTATAGCCTATTGGTCCGCATTACATCATCATGGTTTAACAGAACGTTTTCCCAATACGGTGTTTGTAAAAACTACCAAGCGCAAGAGAGACACACAAATATTAGGATCTGTGGTAAAATTTGTTGCTGTAAAAGAAAATAAAAATATAGGTGTAATTCAAGAAGGATATGGAGACGATAGCTTTATGATAACCGACATTGAAATGACTTTGGTAGATTGCTTCGATCAACCTCGTTATGCTGGTGATTTTACTGATGTAATAAAAGCCTTTGCCAATTCAAAATTGACTAACAACAAATTAATAGAATACACTAAGGCTTATGATAATATAACCATAACAAAGCGTATAGGCTATTTAGCAACATTATTTCATAAAGATAAACTGCAAAGCTTTATCAATTATGCAAAAACACAAGTAAACAAAAGATATAGTTTAATAGATTCAGGTGGTTTGCAGCAAGGAGAATTTATAAGTGAATGGAAACTCCGATTAAATATCAGTGAAGAAAACTTATTACAAATGGCTCAAACCGAGTATTAAATGATTTTACAAAGAGAGATTTTACAGAGAGCACAAGAATGGAAAGTACCACCAGATACGGTAGATAAAGATTATGTTTTGGGACATTTTTTATCTGTATTTACAGCACATTTTAAAGAAGATTTGGTATTTAAAGGAGGAACTTGCTTGCGAAAGTGTTATATTGAAAACTATCGCTTTTCAGAAGATTTGGATTTTACATCTTTAGATAAGAGTTTTGTATTAGACCTAAAAACACTGAATGCTATTGCAAAAACTACGGAAGAGAACACAGGTATTTTATTTAGTGTGGATAAAATAAAACCTTTAACATTTAAGGATCAACCTAAAGGCTATCAAGTATATATAAAATATTGGGGAGCAAACCATTCTAAAAATCAACGCCCATTATCCCCTGACCGTTGGTATACTAAAATAAAATTAGAAGTCAGTACCGATGAAGTAATGCTGATAAAAACAGAATCATTGAATATTATGCACCCATATTCCGATGTCTTAACTGGCGAAAAGCAAAGTAGATGTTATAGCATTTTTGAAGTGGTTTCTGAAAAATTAAGAGCATTAAAGCAACGTTCTTATACAGCTCCTAGGGATTTTTATGACTTATTCCATTTAACTAAAAACTTTTCCAAAGAAGATTGGGAAACAGTCTCTCCTACTTTTCTCAAAAAAATGGAGCATAAAAATATAGAATACAAATCATCTGATGATTTAATTGACGATTCTAAAATAGCTAACGTAAAACGAGCTTGGAAAACGAGTGTATCTCATCAAATCAAAAAAGGACATCAACCCGAAGCAGACGAAATCATAGAGACAGTAGCCAAAAGCTTAAAAGCTCATTTACCAAATGTTGGATGATCGGTCATAAAAAAACAAATCGAAGAACAACTCCAGACTATCACAAATACTCAAAAAGACAAAATGATTTACTGCTAAAAACGTGAAGTTTTAAATATGGGTTTAAAAAGTTTAAAATAGGTAAACTATTAGTTTATATATTTTAAATAATTTAAACTAAAATAGATTTTGTTATAAATTTTAATTTTAAAAGTTAATCACCTTATCAAGAGCATCATCTGTGTCCTTTTTCATAAAACTAGATTGATAAGAAATTGTAGTGGTAATGGAAGAATGGCGATATAGCTTTTGTAACATTTGAATAGGTATCTTATCTCCAGATATATTTCCAAAACTATGTCTGGCTATATGCATGCTTAGCTTTTTATCTATTTTTAATTGCTTAGCTACCAATTCCAACCTTCTATTTAGAGTTCTAGTTGATGTTTTTATCCTGGTCAACAGCTCTTGTGCATCACTAAAGTTTGTCCCTCTTAAATAAGGAAAAATTAAGTCATTATTTCCAAAACTATGTTCTTTATACAATTCCAATATAGTCTTGGCTTTTTCGGGTACTTTTAGTGAAACTATTTTTTGGTTTTTATTCATTCTATATAATAGCCTACCATCCTTAAAATCAGACTTTCTTAATTGTAAAACATCACTTACCCTTATACCTGCAAAATAAAAACTGATTAACCACACATTAACAGCATTTCGTTGCGCAATTGTTAAATTACTCGCATTTTCAAGCAATTTTACTTCTTCGATGGATAAGCCCACTTTATCTGATTCTGGAATCCGTATTTGAATTTTTCCTTTTCCAAATGGATAATTACTATGCTCCGCCAAGCCCTCAGAAATAGCAAGGTTATAAATTTTTCGAATCAATATCATGTAGTTTACTGCTGTCCTTGGCTTTCTTTTCTCCTGATTAAGAATATAGCCTTCAAAATTTTTTAATAAGAAAATTGTTATTTCCTTAAAGTGTAGCCTATCCTTGCCAACAAACTTTTTAAACTTTGCAATCCTCCCCTTCTGCGTTAGGTGCTGCGAGTGTTTTTCTGCATTCTTTAAATTTTCAAGATGTAAATCTGCTAAAACGAAAAAGTCTATTTTATCCTTCCCTTTCACGCTTTCACTGACCTCAGACGCCGATATAAAATCTTCGTTAACTTCTGCATCTAACAACTTGTCATTAGCTTCGGAAAGCTTTTTTAATACCAAGCGATTTATTCGAGCTGCATTAGGATGCGACTTCTTTACTTTCTTATTCTGTGCGTCCCAAAATTTTTGATCAATATATTGTCCAGTTGAAATATATGAAGTTCTTCTATCCTTTGTTATTCGAATTGTAATAGGATATAAATTTTGAGCATTCCCTTTTTTCCTTAAAACTGCCTGAATTGTTGCCATACTTTTTACATTATTTATAAATATACAAAAAAGTGGGTACAACATAGGTACAACATTTATTGGTTTTAATCGATATTAATTGATTTTAATCGATATTAAAAAATTCGTAACTAATTCATTTTCAATGTTTTTGATGTATTTTGATACTCTATTGTAAATTTTCATAACCCGGAGGTCGCGGGATCGTGCCCCGCTCTCGCTACAAATGTTAATCAATTAAAAACAAACGGTTTAGTTCACTCTAAACCGTTTTTTTATGCTTACTTTAAACGAAATCATTACATTTGAACACGAAATTGAACACGATTTAGAACACGATTTGGCACACAAAAAAAGATTTTTCTGCTCCAAAAATTTATTCGGCCAACGGCGATTTATCAAAACGCTGGTATGTTTATTATTCCTTTAGAAATCCTGAAACAGGAAAACTATAACGCTTAAAAACATTATTAATTATGAGTAATATGTATAAAACCTATTTCAGCCTGATGCTTTTTTGTTTTTTAAACTTACTACAGGCTCAAACCAAAAAAGATTATGATGCTCAATTTAAAGCATCTCAATCAAATGATATTGTTCAGGATAAAAATTTTTACTTATTTACCGCTATTCAAAATGATCCAAAAGTGACAGAATTTTTAGAGAACAACACTGTCCTAAAATCAATTTTTAATTTGAAAGACGAAGAGATAGAAGCTAGTTTTAATGGCTGTGAGCAGAGCGCTCCTTGTATGGTTAAAGCCTATTCTTTTTCAGAAGAAAATATTATTAAAATTGGTTTAGAACTAGAAAAATCTTTACAAACATCACCAGAATTGAAGCGCTTAGTAACTGAAAATTTAAGACCATCAGGCAAGTATGAAAATTTTAAATCACTTCCTAATGATAAATATCTATCGGCTTGTTGGACACTTTGTGCCTCAGGGATAAACCGTATTCTAAAAGTTTACGGTTTAGGAGAAGCTCCTCAATATGCAACTATGGACTCCGTGTCATACGACGTCTCTTCAGACTATTACCGAGGATCTTTATGGATGTGGAGTGATATGCTTCAACATAAAAAACCAGAGAAAAACAAACTCTTTTTTCAGCCCAGTCTTAACTTTTCTTTATCTCTTCTCTATATGAATCACCGAGATGAAGCTGCTCGTTATGAACCTCTTGAACTCAAAGAAAATCAAAAAGTAAAAGCCGAAATTAGCCATATCAACTTTGAGGATTATGACTATTCTACCATTCTTATTTTGGGTAACGGTCCTGAAAATTATCGAGATACACTTTCGGCACTTGGAAAACTCAACTTACAACTAGGAGTGCTTGAATTTAATCAAAAAAAAGCACCGCTTATTATTGTTTCTGGAGGTCATGCACATCCTTTTCGCACCCCATTTGCTGAAGCTATTCAAATGAAAAAGGAACTGATGCAGCGCTATCATATTCCTGAGGAATTCATTATCATTGACCCACACGCAAGGCATACAACTACAAATTTGAGAAATGCAACAAGGCTTATGATTGCTTATAACATACCTATTGATCGTCCTTCACTCGTGGTTACTAACAATATGCATAGTCAGTATACCAGTGATGATGGGTTTGCCGATCGCTGCCAGGAAGAATTGGGTTATTTGCCTGCCGTTATTAAAAAGCGTTTAAATTCAACTACATTAGAATTTCTGCCAAAAATAGAATCTTTACAGCAAAATCCTTTAGAACCACTTGACCCTTAAAAGTATGAAGAAAGTATCACTCATTTTATTGGTAATATTAAATGTCGCCTGTCAAAATAAAAATGAAAATATTGACACAAAAGACTTTAAAACTCCTGTTGATAGAGTTAATGTGTTTTTGGGAACTTCTGCTGATCATGGACAACTGACCCTTCCTTAATAAAGGCTACATAATTTTAAACATTATTTATAAAAATGACAAAAATAAATAGAAAAACATGTATTTAACAATCGGACCAATACAAATTATTCTAGGGTTTATAATACTTCCTGTTGGAATATTCCTTTTAGGCTTTTTTCTAGGCAAAAAATCAGGGTATAAAAAAAGAGTCAAGGAAACTGAAAGTCAGAAAAGATAACTAAATTAGAATTTGAGATTGTTGAAAAAATTCTGAAAACAACTCTGATTTTAAATAGTGGAAAAAGCCTTAAGGCGACATTATAGATAAAAATTTGCTATTTTTATCTAAACAAAAGTTATTTGCTTGTTTACTTTAGTATGATTTTCAATCCATGAAGAATTAGCTATTTATGCAGAAGCATTATTAACACCTTTTGAAGCACTTTGAACGGTTATTGTAAGTCTATCAAAAGCATCACTTTTTTTAAAAATATTAGCATAATTGAATAAGATAAACAATTTAATAATACCCAATGAGCGATACAAATCAGATACCAAAACTTACTATAAAAAGCGGTTTTTGGAAATCATCAAGTAACAATCTATTTTGGATACAAGTACAGGGTAACTTGGTATATTGGCTGGGGATGAATAGAAAAACCGAACAATATAATGAAGGTTCCAATTGGTGTCATGTTGGGCATGGAACTATTCAAAATGATACTATTGTTTTACATTGGAGCGATATACCTATAGGAAATGATAACCTATCAGGACATGTTACGATACAAATAATTAACGAATGCGAAATGAGAGTTATACAGGATTCGGGGAATTTTGGACTTTCCCAATGGAAATGGGTTAGTGACAAAAGTCATTTTCATTTAGCGTCTTCGCTTACTCAATAGCTATTTTTACTCAACTTTAAAACACAAACAATGAAAGGTCCAGATAAAAATAACACCTATCCTATACCAGATTACAACAAATTATGCTTTTTAAAAAACATCATAACTAACCCCAACATTATTGTTGGAGATTAAACGTATTATGATGATTTTGAAGATATTAAAAACTTTGAAACCAATGTGAAATATCATTTCGACTTTATTGGTGATAAGCTCATCATTGGGAAATTTTGTATGATTGCGTCTGGTGTTTCATTTATTATGAATGGCGGTAATCATTTAACTGATTCTATTTCTGCCTATCCGTTTGCTGTTTTTGGAAACGGTTGGGAACATGCTATGGATGGAAAATCGTACCCAGGTAAAGGCAACACTATTATAGGAAATGATGTTTGGATAGGCCACAATGCAACCATTATGCCAGGCGTTACTATTGGCGACGGAGCAATTATTGCAACAAACGCAACCGTTACAAAAGATGTTGAACCTTATTCTATTGTTGGAGGAAATCCGGCGAAGCTGATTAAAAAACGATTTTCTGATAATGATATTAACGATCTACTTGAAATAAAATGGTGGAATTGGGATATTGAAAAAATCACAAAACACCTTCAACTCATAACCTCTTCAGAAGTAAATTTGCTTAAAAAAGTATAATTCAAATATTTAAATCCAGAAAAGTTTTACAGTTTTTAAAGAGTAAAAATACAAATCGTGCATTTCATCGTATTTATTTGCGTTTTGAAGATTTTTTGTCTATATTTGATGTATTAAAATAGTCCCAAACTATTTCTTTTACCACTACTTATGAATAAGGCTGTAGAATCTTCCAGATTAATAGCAATCGCTATATGCATGTGCAGCTACTTTTTTGTGTTTCCACAAGGTATAGATACAACTCCAAAAATAGATTTTGATGGCATTGATGACTATATTGATTTAGGAAATGTGCACAATCTAACTAATTCATTTTCACTAGAAGCTTGGGTGTTGCAAGAAGCAACTGTTTCTAATGGGACGATTATTTCAAAAGGAGATTCAAATGCAAAAAGTAAACATGGTTATCAATTATCATTAATTAATAACTACCCAAACATAACTTGGTACAATGCTACAGGAAATGAAATTCTTAATACTATATCACCTTACTCTATTTTAAACAATAAATGGTATCATATAGCAGCTACATTTGATGGCGAAACAGTCAAACTATTTGTGGACGGCTTACAGGTATCCGAAACCTTAATTTCAACAGGACCGTCGCAGGATGAAAAACCTTTTATAATCGGGGCCGTTTATAATAGTAATTCGCCAAATTTCCCTACCAATTATTTTAATGGTTTTATTGATGAAGTGCGCGTATGGAATATTGCGTTAACGGAACGACAAATCCATGAAATGATGAATCAGGAAATAGAGCAGAACGATATTTTCGTAAAAGGCAAAGTTGTTCCTTTAAATATTTCTGATAAACTATTATGGAGCAATCTCGAAGGCTACTATCCAATGACTGATAATCTCTCAAATGATGCATCAGGAAATAATCGTAACGGAATTGCCAAAAATATGAATTCTATACAGCTGCAATCAGCTCCTTTACCTTACAAATCAATTGATATAAATTCGGCTACAGCCTTAGATTGGGATTCAGATTCAACCTGGTTTCATGGAAATGATTTAAATCTGCCCAACACAATTGGCGTTGATGGTTCTACCCCAATAGATTGGAATATTGTTGAAATTAGAGATCCTATTTTTGTGTCAAGAAATTTAAAACTTTTAGGACTAAAAAATAGCGCTGACGAACTCTCTATAACAGCCAATCATAGCTTAGATATCTCACGCTATTTAAAATTAGATGGTATGATTGATTTAGATGGCGAATCGCAATTAATTCAAAGTACTGATAGTTATTTAGATCCTACAAGTTCTGGGGTTTTAGAAAGAGATCAACAAGGAACCAAAGATTTATATACCTACAACTACTGGTCATCTCCTGTTGGCATTAGTAATACAACAACCAATAATAACAGCTACAAACTCCCTGATATACTCAAAGATGGTTCTATCCCATCATCCCCTCTATCCATTCATTTTTTAACATCTGGATACAATGGAGACCCAGGAGATCCGGGTGTTACTCCTATTAGTATTGCCGATTATTGGGTTTGGAAATACGCCAGTCAAACAAATAACAGTAATCCATGCTGGCAGCATGTAAGAAGTACAGGAACTCTGAAAGCTGGAGAAGGTTACACTATGAAAGGTGTTGCTGCTACTGGACTTGATAAAACTCAAGAGCAAAACTATGTGTTTAAAGGAAAACCAAATAATGGTGATATTACAATTGCATTACCAGCCAATAAAGATTATTTACTAGGAAACCCATATCCTTCTGCTCTTGATGCCGATGAATTTATTCGCGACAATACAAGCATTGCTAATGGTGGCAGAGCATCGTCAAATATTATAAACGGAACCTTGTATTTTTGGGAAGATTTTACGAGTCAAACACATGCTTTAGCCGAATACCATGGAGGCTTTGCTATGTATTCATTGATGGGTGGCACGAAGGCTATTGTAAATGATGCCAGACTAAATCAAACAGAACTTTCAGGAACCAAAATACCACAACGATATGTTCCCGTTAGCCAAGGTTTTTTTGTGTTTGCTGATGCAGGTGGTAATTTAAGATTTAAAAATAGTCAGAGAACATTTAAAACAGAGACATTAGATCCTTCAATATTTATTAAAACTGAAACTACCAAAGAAAAATCATCCGCAACGACTAGAAGTAATAATACAAATACAGATACAAGGCAAAAAATCAAATTATTATTTGATTCGCCTATTGGATATCATCGTCAGTTACTTGTTGGAGTTGATGAACAAGCTTCGAATGACTTTGATTTTGGCTATGATGCGCCTTTAATTGAAGATAATAAAGAAGACATGTTCTGGGTAATTAATGAAAACAATTACATTATACAGGCTATAAACGACTTTAGTAACGATCAAAACTTACCCTTAGGGTTTAAAATATACCAAGAAGGATTAACAACAATCAAAATTGATGAATTAGAAAACATCGCAGCCAATCTTGATATTTTTGTACATGATAAAGAACAAAATACGTATCACAACTTAAAGGAAAGCAACTTTGAAGTCTACTTAACAACTGGAAATTATTTAGACCGATTTGAGATTACATTTTCAACCACTAAAACTAATGATACATTAGACAGCAACGAATTTGAAACAAATAGATTAAATGTTTACTATTCTAATGCGTCTTCAAGTTTAATCATTCAAAACTCCGCTTTAAAAGACATAGAATCTGCCAAAATATTTAACATGTTAGGGCAATCCATTTACATATTTGAAACTATAGACAATAAAACATACCAAGCGTTTAAAACAAAGCACCTTAACGCTGGTACTTACATTATAAAAGTGCAAACAGCAGAAAGCCTGATGTCTAAAAAAATATTAATACAATGAGTTAGTTTAGTTTAGTTTTTGTTTTATGTGAGTAGAACCCCAAATCTACTTTTTAGTTAGCCAAGAGTCCTGAAGTCACATTTGGGACTCTTATTTTATAACAGAAACCAGTTCTTCAAGTGTCAATTTTTGTTGCTCTCCAGAAATCATATTTTTTAAGGTATAACTATTTGAAGTAATCTCTTCTTCTCCAACTAAAACTACAAATGGAATATTACGCTTATTGGCATGATTCATCTGTTTTTTCATTTTGGCTGCATCCGGATAAAGTTCTGCATTAATACCGCTTTCTCTTAACTTTTTAATAGCTTTTAAACTAAATAATGCCTCTTTATCTCCAAAGTTTATAAAGAGTACCTCAATAGTTTTCGTGATGGTTTCTGGAAATAGATTTAATTCTTCTAACACCAAATAAATTCTGTCTAAACCAAAACTAATACCAACACCACTCACATCTTTCAATCCAAAAATTCCTGTTAAATCATCATATCGGCCACCGCCACCAATGGAACCCATTTGAACATTTTCTGGCGCAGAGACTTCAAAAATAGCACCCGTATAGTAATTTAACCCACGAGCTAAGGTTACATCCAATTGTAAAGTTGCTGTTTGCAATCCTAATGTTGTAATAGCTGACTTGATAAACTCCAATTCTTGAATACCTTTTACACCTTCTTCTGAAGACGCTAAAATCGTTTTTAAACTCTCTATTTGAGATTCAAACGTTCCGGTTAACGAAAACAAAGGTTGTAATTTATCAATGCCAGACTGCGGAATGTTTTTGCTTAACATCTCTTCCTTAACCTTCTCCTCGCCTATTTTATCCAACTTATCAAGCGCCACCGTAAAATCAATCAATTTATCTTGAGCACCAATAACTTCAGCAATTCCCGAGAGGATTTTACGATTATTAATTTTAATCGTAACACCTTCTAATTTTAAAGCTGAAAACACAGTGTCATATAACTGAACAAACTCTACTTCCTGCCAAAGCGATGTGCTTCCAACCACATCGGCATCACATTGGTAAAACTCTCTAAAACGTCCCTTTTGTGGTCTATCAGCACGCCAAACGGGTTGCATTTGGTAGCGCTTAAACGGAAATTCAATTTCGTTTTGATGTTGAACTACGTAACGTGCAAATGGCACTGTTAAATCGTAACGTAGAGCTTTTTCTGATAAATCCTTAGTGTCCTTTTCTGAATCGAAAAAGAAATAATTGTTATATTTTAAAATATATGTTCTTAAAAGCTTTTCTCCGTCATATTCATTTTTTAATATTTCAAATTCATCTTCTTCAAGCTCCATGAAGCTTTTAATCTCTAATCTTCTCTTTTCATTAGGGTAGTACTTTAATAAAAGTACTTCAAGTTTTTCGCTAAAAGATAATATCTCACTATTTAAAAAATCATTGAAAAATTTACTAAATCTATCACTATTTAAAACTGTCTTTACCTTTTGTCTCCTAATATCTTTAAAATAATCTCCAGAATTCAAAATCTTAAAAATCAATCGATCTCCTTCATCGCCGTATTTTCCCATTAAGGTCTCAGAATTTTCAAAACTAGGTGTTTCTATCGGTTGAAAGCCAAACGTTTCAAATACCTTTTTTATGGTCTGAAAAATATAGTTGCGTTTTGCTACCTGTTCTGGGTTAAAATCTCTTGTGCCTTTAGGAATACTTGGTTTTTGAGCCATTGATTAATTTTTAAAGCACAAATATCTTAATTTTTGCCGTGACTTAACACCTTTTTTAAAAATTATAGTAACTTTATTCGCCTTTAAGAGTCTAACTTTAAAAGTCGATAATCCTTAACACTCATTTATGTTTTCATTAGTACGAGAAAATATTAGAATTGCCGTAAATTCTATAAAAAGTCAACTGTTACGTACTATTTTGACAGTTTTAATTATTGCTATAGGTATTACAGCTCTTGTGGGCATTTTAAGTGCTATTTCCGCCCTTGAGAATACCATCTCGGGTGATTTTTCATCAATGGGATCAAACACCTTTAATATACAGCGTGAAGAGTTTGCTATTCAACGTCATGGTGGCGGCAGAATTCAAAAACAAAACCCTATTATTTCATACGCCGATGCCAATGATTTTATAAACGCTTATCAATTTCCGTTATCTCAGGTTTCTTTGTCTTTTACAGGAACCCGATCGGCCGAAATAAAATATGAAAGCGAAAAAACAGATCCGGACGTTCTTATATTAGGCGCTAATGAAAATTTTATTCAAAATTCCGGACTTAAAATCAATCAAGGACGTGAGTTTACCGTATTTGATGTTGATAACAATAACAATGTTTGCGTGATTGCCAATGATATTGTTGAGGAGTTTTTTAAAGACCTAAACCCAATTAACAAAACCATTAGTATTAGGGGGCATAAATTTAAGGTTATAGGTACTTTGGAGTCCAAAAAAACAGGATTTAACAGTAGTGAAGACAACCGCATTATCATCCCCATAAAACTAGCACGTTCTATTTTTACGAATCCCAATATCAATTATAATTTAAGTATTAAAGTTGATAAAAAGGAATTGTTAGATAACGCTAAAGATGAAGCTATTTATACCTTTAGAAACGTTAGAAAACTTAAACCTATTGAAAAAAATAACTTTGCCATTGAAAGTAGTGAAGATTTAGCGAATAGAGTCGCCTCTATGACCAAATACCTGTATATGGCTGCGTGGGTAATTAGCATCATTACTATTTTTGGGTCTTCAATAGCCTTGATGAATATTATGCTGGTTACGGTATCTGAACGAACTCGTGAAATAGGTGTGAGAAAAGCATTAGGCGCCAAACGTAAAACTATTTCTACCCAGTTTTTTATTGAGACCATCATTGTTGGTCAAATGGGTGGTGTTTTGGGAATTATTCTAGGATTGCTTATAGGTTTTGCCGTATCGTCGGCTGCTGGATTTAACTTTACAACACCCTGGAAAGCTATGTTTACCGCCGTTGCTATCTCATTTATTGTAGCCTTAATATCTGGTTTAATGCCAGCTATTAAAGCTTCTAAATTAGATCCTATAGAGTCGTTACGTTACGAATAATTTAATTTATAAGTGTATCAAAATACTTATATAAATCGCCTTTGGTGATCGCAGCACCTTGCTGAATCATTTTAAACTTATCTAGGTTTTTATCGTCTGTATAGTCTTTATCGGCATGAAAAAATTCAACATTATCATCCATCAGGTTTTCTCGTAACCATTGGTAACCTTCAGTTGTCGTAATATCTACATCATTTTTTAAATTAAGAACAATGGCAGACATTTTATCCTCTCCTAAATAAAACAAATACATATGTTGTGGAGATATATGTTCTAAATATTCAGCTTTATTTAAAACACCTTCCCAAATCAAATCACTAAAAACATCTAATTCCGTTTCAGCTAATTCTGGCTTATTAACTTTTAAATTCTCCCACTCATCAGCAGTAATCGACTGCGACGCTAAAAAATTTATAAACTCTTTGTGTAATTCTTCAAATTGTTCTTTGGTAAGTCTTGAATACTTCATCTCTTACTATTTAAATATGTTTTAATTATTAAATGTAATTCGCCAAAAACATTCTATTTCTATATAAAAATGTTAGGCACATTTTATAAATTAATTTTTATAAAAAAAGCCCCAACTAGGTTGAGGCTTTTAAATTATACTATAAAAGTTTAATTTGCTTGAGCAATAACTTCAAATGGAAAATCGAAAGTTACTTCGCGATGTAAACGTATAACAGCATTGTACTGCCCTAAACGTTTAATATTTCCACCAGTTATACTGATAAACTTTTTGTCGATAGTGTGACCTTCTTTTTCAAAAGCCTCAACTAAATCTGCTTTAGTTACAGATCCAAATAATTTATCTCCAGCTGATGCACCTTCGGTTGCTTTAGCTGTAATTTTAACTTCTAATGCTTTAATTGCTTCAGCTGTAGTATTAGCATCTTCAATTAACTTTTTATCTTTATAAGCTCTTTGCTTTAAGTTTTCTGCTAACACTTTTTT